>OCHO01000014.1_pt1 | contig 226828 bp, 187 predicted proteins | sample 1538441 | NCBI WGS metagenome assembly OCHO01 (sample SAMN04571691, study PRJEB22368) | human gut metagenome | biome: human gut; material: stool | host: Homo sapiens | place: Luxembourg | collected 2012-06-29
TTAAGCTTTTGGCAATGTTCTTGACAGGAACAATGCTGATTGGTGCCGGTTGCAAGGACTATGATGACGACATCAAGAGTCTGAACAACCGAATCGATGCATCGAATGCTTCGGTCGACGAGCTCAAGGCTCTGATCGAGGCAGGTTCGGTCATCAAATCCGTGACTACCACCGCCGACGGCTTGACCTTCACGCTGAGCAACGGCGAGAGCTACACCATCACCAACGGTGTGGACGGTACCAACGCCGTAGTCTGGACGATCGGTTCGGACGGCTACTGGTACAAGGACGGCAACAAGACCGAGTACAAGGCCATTGGTGCCGACGGTCAGGACGGCCAGGATGGCAAGGACGGCCAGGACGGTAAGGATGGCGACACGATCTACTACGTGCCCAACATCGAGACCGGCTGCTTCGACATCTGGAAGAACGGCGAGTACTCCGAGTCGACCACGATTTCGTGGAAGGCTTCGGGTGTGAGCGGCATCGTGAACGGCAACATCCTCACGCTGACGATCCCCGGCACGAAGGCCGACGGCAGCGACGCCCGTGAGGTGGAGATCCTGCTGGGTGCCCAGCTCGGATCGGTAGCATTCGTTCCCGAGGTTGTCAGCTCGGAGGTTCCCTATGCTACGACGACCGACGAATTCCTCCACATCGCTTCGTACCTGACCGAGAGCAAGTACAACGCCGCCACGAAGGAGTTCCTGCCCCAGAGCTGGAACAAGTCGAACGAGGTGGATCTGGTTTACCGCATGAACCCGACCAACGCCTACGTCGAGGGTGCCGTTCTGGCATTTGTCAACCGCGACGTGACGACGCGTGCCATCGCCGGTGACGAGAGCGACCTGCTGAACGTCGTTTCGGGCACCTTCGGCGAGACCGACGGCAACATCGACATCGTTGCCACGATCAACCCGATGGCTCTGTCGACGCAGAACAACATCGCCGCCCTGCAGGTTTGGGCCGGTCAGAACCCCGTTACGTCGGACTTCATCCACGTGAAGTCGACCGCCATCGACGCCGTGATCGTCGATTCGCTCGAGACGAAGAAGGATCTCGCAAACCCCGTACTCCTCTACACGCGTACGAAGGCCATCTCGAACGACAAGGCCGAGGATGACACGTTCGTAAAGCAGTTCGTCGGCAAGGTCGGCGCAAAGAACTATCCCGCCAACTTCGAGTTTGCCTACAACGGCTCGATCGACCTGAAGGAGCTGGTAGGTCTCTACTCGAACGACAAGGACAACTTCCTCTATACGCTCGGTTTCAAGGGCATGAGCTACGAGTTCAGCCTGCCGGAGGAGTACCTCGCCGAGGATAACGACAAGACCAACCAGCAGTGGTTCGTTCAGCTGAACGACGGCGTGGTAGAGGTCAACAAGGAGAACCTGACGGGTGCCTACACGCAGGCCATCGGCCGTACGCCGATCGTCCGCGTCGACGCCTACCTGCCGAGCAACGGCGGCACGAAGCAGATGGTCGCTTCGTCCTACATCAAGCTCTCGATCGCCGCTACGGTTGCTCCCGACAAGGATGACAACAACGTACAGATCGCTGCCGATGCCGAGAAGCTCTACCGCGCTCTGACGGCCGACATGAAGGATGCCGTCAACACCGTGGCCAAGATGAGCTACGAGGATATCAACAACAAGCTCTACGGTGCCGAGGGTCTGACTTCGACCAACTTCTGGAACGCATACAACAAGACCTACAACGTCCTGCTGACCGTCACCGACGTGAACGGTGCTCAGAAGACGATCTTCGAGGCTCAAGGCAAGGCTGACCAGCTCTTCGACAAGACGAGCGACGGTATCAACGTCATGATCAACCTCAACAGCCAGAGCGTAACGACGTCGGCTGTCGAGATCTACACCAACAACCAGGTCAAGACGCAGCACACCTACAAGAATGTTGACGGCAAGGGTGCCGAGTACACGCTGACCATCAGCGTCAATGCCAAGGACAACAAGGCCAACGGCAACTTCATCCTGACGCAGAAGTTCTACGTCCTCGAGGAGCACATGGCCTACCCGTACAACATCCTCTACCACTTCCTCAAGAGCACGATCAACGGTGCCTATGCCGACTTCGAGGGTGAAACCCAGGAGGATATCGTGATCGTCAAGGGACAGGTTGATCCCACAAGCTCGACCTGGAAGATGAGCTCGGTAGTCAGCGAGCACTTCGCCAAGACGAAGAACACTCAGGGTACAGAGGTCAACATCTTCGGATACTACCTCGAGGATGGTGTCGACCGCGACAACGTGGCTTCGATCACCTTCGACTGGGCCGAGCAGCCTGTCAAGGATGTAACGCCGACGGCTCCTCAGAAGGACACGGACTTCACGATCGCTCTCGACAGCGAGCTGGAGGTTCCCTATCTGATCAAGGACATGACCTACACCACGACGCTGGTTAACGGCGAGGATTGCCCCTTCACCTACAGCATCGTATTCGTCAACCCGTTCGTTGCCGGCAAGGCCAGCGGCGTGACGATCCTCGGCAACCAGATCGGCGAGCAGACCGCAGCAACGGCTTCGCAGGTTCGCGTCAACGACAAGTTCAACGACGCCATCCTGAGCTGGAGCTACTCCAAGCTGGATCTGACGAACAAGGCCAAGAACGACTACAAGGTGGCCATGCCGACGGTAAGCTACGCTTTCGACACGACCGAGCAGGCCTACAAGGATCTGGTTGGCAACCTGTCGGACGGCTCGACCTTCAAGGTTGACGCTCAGTCGGGTGTCGTAACCTGGCAGAACGAGGGTGCTACGCTGGCTCAGGACTACGTGGTAACGGTTGTCGCTACCGTCACCTTCGAGAATCTCTCGGTAGTCGAGTGCCGCATCCCGGTTACGGTTTCGGCCAAGATCGGCAAATAAGCAGTTCAGTATCCATCAAATCCCCGCACCCGCACCGGGTATCTAATGGAGCACCCCTTTAGGGAGGGGGTGGGGTAAACCCCGGTGCCGCCGGGCGCAGAATCGAACCAGACCGATTCGCGCCCGGCTTTTTTTGTCCCCAGCCCAACGTACAGCCGAAGGGTACATCCCGAAAATAAAGTTTGATTTTCAGACGCCGTTATGCTATCTTTGCGCTTGGAACTCCCCGGACACCCCGCTCAGCGATCGGCCGCCCGCCTCCCCCGGTGACGGTGCGCCGACACGACCGTCGGAGCGTAATTTCCGTGCGGAGCCGTAAAAAAGTTCTGCCATGAAACGACTGATAACGCTTCTGCTGCTGCTCGGCGGGATCCTCGGCGAGGCCCGCGCCCGCGAAGTCTTCCCCATCAACGAAGGCTGGCGCTTCTTCTTCAAGTCGGAACGCACCTCCGACAATGCCCGCCATGTCACCCTCCCCCACAGCTGGAACACCGATCCGCTGGCGCAGGGCTACTGGCTCGAAACGACCGGCAACTACCAGAACGGCATGTACATCCCCGCCGAATGGGCCTCGAAACGCCTCTTCGTCAAGTTCTACGGCGTGCAGAGCGTCGCCGACGTCTACGTCAACGGCTACCATGTCGGCAACCACCGCGGCGGCGGTACGGCCTTCGTCTTCGAAATCACCGACCGAATCCGCTTCGGTGCGGACAACGCCCTGCTCGTGATGGTCAACAACAGCTGGCGCGACGACGTACTGCCCACCTCGACCGACATGAACCTCTACGGCGGCATCTACCGCGGCGCCGAACTCATCGTTACGGAGAGGACCGCCATCTCTCCGCTCTATCTCGGTTCGGAGGGGGTGCTGATCCACCAGCGGAGTGCAACCCCGGAACGCGCCGAAGGTGACATCGAAATCCACCTCACCTCGAAAAACGAGAACGCCTGTACGCTCAACGTCGAGATCACCGCTCCGGACGGACGCCAGGTCTTCTCGCGCCGCCAGAAGGCCCGCATCGACGGCAAACCCGTTCTGATACCCTACGCCGTCGAGGAGCCCGACCTGTGGAGCCCCGACCATCCGTCGCTCTACACCGTGACGGCCGCCATCGGCGAAGACAGCATCACCGACCGGGTCGTTGTCCGCACGGGTTTCCGCACGGTCAATGTCTCGACCGGCGAAGGTCTGACCGTCAACGGCGTCCGCACAGCGGTCCACGGCGTGGTGCTCCACCACGACAACGGCCTCTCGGGCGGTACGCTCGTCGAGGAGGATTACGATGCCGATCTGGCGCGGGTCCATGACATCGGCGCCAACGCCCTGCGTTCGGCCGTCATTCCCCACGCGCAATACCTCTATGACCGCTGCGACGAGCAGGGGCTGCTCGTCTGGATCGACATGCCGCTGCACCGGGCACCGTTCCTGAGCGACATGGCCTATTTCGCCACCCCGGCCTTCGAGGAGAACGGCCTGCAGCAGTTGGAGGAGATCATCGCCCAGAACATCAACCACCCGTCGGTGGCCATGTGGGGCATCTTCTCGCAACTCTGGATGCGCGGCGACGACGTGACGCCCTACCTGCGCCGCCTCAACGACACGGCGCACGAGATGGACCCCTCGCGTCCGACGGTCGCCTGCAGTGATCAGGACGGAGCACTGAATTTCGTAACGGATCTCATTGTCTGGAAACAGACGGTGGGATGGCAGCGCGGTTCGACCGACGACGTCATCGTCTGGCGCGACCAGCTGAAGAAGAACTGGTCCTATCTGCGTTCGGCGGTCTGCTACGGCGGTCCGGGATTCCTCGGCCACAAGAGCTACACGGCTCAGGAGGAGCCCCGTTCGAACTGGCTCCCCGAGGATCGGCAGACGCGGTTCCACGAGGAGTATGCCCGCAACCTGCAGAACGATTCGCTCTTCTGGGGCGTATGGATCGAGAGCCTGTTCGACTACGGATCGGCCCGCCGGGCCTACGGTGTGAACGGCGCCGGACTGGTCACCCTCAACCGCCGCGAATGCAAGGATGCCTACTACCTCTACCGCGCGATGTGGAACCGCGAGGAGCCGACACTCCATATCGTCGACAAGCGCCGCCGGCTGCGCGACAGCGAAAAGCAGCTCTTCCGCGTCTACTCGTCGGCAGGGATGCCGCTGCTGACGGCCGGGGCCGACACGCTTCAGATGACGGAATACGCCCCGTGTCAGTACCGCACCGATTCGGTGACGATGAAGGGGGTGGTCGAGGTGAAGGCCGTGGCCGGCGATCTGCGTGACAGCGTCACGATCCGAATCGGCAACGTGCTAAAACCGAAGCTGACTCCGGGCCTTCCGCGAACAGCAGGTCCGCAAACGACAAATTAGCCGCAAAGGGCATCCGGTCGGAAAAGACCTGGAAATAGGGCTCGGCCACGAAGGCCGGGCCCTCGTTGTGTCGGGCACGGAGGTCGAGATCGCCGGGACGGGGTTCGACGTAGCGCTCAGAAAAGCGCGGCAGGGGAACGTGCGCCAGCGTGCAGAGCTCCTCCAGCAGCCGGTGGTTGTAATCGACCAGGAAGGTATACTCGCGGCGGTAGAAGGGCTCGAAACGGGCGGCGTAGTGTTCGAAATAGGGCGACGAACGGTAGGAGGCGACCAATGCCCCCCAGTGCTGGTGCTGCCAGCGTTTCGAATAGTCGAGCCGCACGTCGCGCATGGGCTGGCGCGGGCGGTTGGCATGGCAGACGTGGGCCGTGAGCTCCATCACCCCGTCGGTGGCGAGGATCCGGGCCCGGTTGCGTTCGGAACGTTTGACGAAATGTTCGCCCAGGTCCACGACGCAGTCGCCGTGGAGCAGGTGCACGAAGTAGGAGACCGACGGCAGGTAGGCAAGCGGCAGAATGGTCATGCGCAGGGAATTCTAACGGAACATGGCAATACGGCAGGCCGGCGGGATCAATTCTGCGCCGGAGCGTCGGACGGAGTGTCGGACGGAGCGTCGACCCAGTCGCCGTTTTCGCGGATCAGTTCGATGAGACGGTCGAGGGCCTCCTCCTGCGGGATGTTGCGGACGATCACCTCACGCCCCTTGTAGAGGGTGATGCGCCCGGGACCCGCCCCGACGTAGCCGTAATCGGCGTCGGCCATCTCGCCCGGGCCGTTGACGATGCAGCCCATCACGCCGATGCGGAGGTTCTTCAGATGCGACGTGCGGGCCTTGATGTCGGCCAGCGTCTTCTCGATGTCGTACAGCGTCCGCCCGCACGAGGGGCAGGCGATATACTCCGTGTGGGAGAAGCGCACGCGCGCCGCCTGCAGGATCATCAGCTCCACGTCGCGGATCTCGGCCCCGGTAAGAGCCGGCGCCTCGATCCAGATGCCGTCGGCCAGGCCGTCGAGCAGCAGCGGGCCCAGGTCGGCCGCCGCCTTCACGGCCACGGCCTCCAGCGAACGCTCCTCGTAGCGCCGTTTAACCACGACGGGGTCGTCGGCCTGCTCGAGGTTGAGAATCGCGGCGCGCAGTTCGGCCGTCGGGTTGCCCGAACGGGCCTCCAGCACCCGGAATCCGTCGAGCGGTTCGGTGTGAATGACCGGCACGGTGACGTGCGAACGGCGCCGGTAGGCCGTCGGCGAGTAGCGTTCGGGGTGGAGCACCTCGAACTCACCGGGACGTTGGGCGAAGTGCTCGACGAGCATCTGTGCCACGGGGATCTCGTTCTCGGGGGCCTCGGTCAGCGAGACACGGATCGTGTCGCCGATGCCGTCGGCCATCAGCGCACCGATCCCCACGGCGCTCTTCACACGCCCTTCGAGCCCGTTGCCGGCCTCGGTGACCCCGAGGTGGATCGGGTAGTGCATTCCCTCGGCATCCATCGCCTCGACCAGCAGCCGGTAGGCCGCCACCATCACGCGCGTGTTGCTCGACTTCATCGAGACGACCACCTGATCGAACTTCCGGTCCCGGCAGATGCGCAGGAACTCCATCGCCGAGACGACCATTCCCTCGGGCGTATCGCCCCAGCGGTCGAAGACCCGTTTGGCCAGCGAGCCGTGGTTGACACCGATGCGCAGCGCCACACCCCGTTCGCGGCACTGTTCGATCAGCGCCTCGAATTCGCCGTGTTCGTTGCGGTAGTTGCCGGGGTTGATGCGCACCTTGTCGACATACTTCGCCGCAATGGAGGCCACCTCCGGAACGAAGTGGATATCGGCCACGATGGCCGTATCGAAGCCGTCGGCCCGCAGCTGGCTGACAATCCGGCCGAGGTTCTCCCCCTCGCGGCGCCCCTGAGCCGTCAGGCGCACGATCTTGCCGCCGGCACGGTCGATGCGCTCGATCTGCGCAACGCTTGCCTGTGTATCGTTCGTATCGGTATTGGTCATCGACTGCACGGCCACCGGGCGGTCGCCGCCGATCGTCACCCGCCCGATCCGTACCTCGCACGTCGGACGGCGCTTGAATTTCGAAAGATCCATCGTTTGCATTTTATCCGAGACAAAGATAGCAAGGTTTTGGTAATCTGCGAAAATTTCCCTATCTTTCCGTGTCGACAGTGCGGCTACCCTGTTGGCGCTTTGGCTACATCATCAAAATTCATGGGTAACATGAAAGGCAAACTGTTATTGATGGCGGCGTCACTGCTCGGCTTCGGCACCGCCTGCGAGTCCGGCGACGACTCCTCCCTGACCATGTACGGGACCCCCTACAACCGATTCCTGGTCAAGGGAACGGTCAGCGATCCGGCCGGAAACCCGATTCCGGGGATCCAGGTTCAGAGTAGTCAGGACCCGACCGCTGTCGAGACCGGCAGCGACGGCTCGTTCGAAATCTCCGGGAGGGGCCTCTTCAACGAGGCGAAGATCCGCTTCACGGACATCGACGGTCCGGAAAACGGCGGCGAGTTCTCCACCCGGGAGCTCCAAATCAAGTTCACCGAGGAGGAGCGTACGGCTGAATCCGCAGGCATGTGGGATCAAGGAGCCTTCGCCCGTTCGGGTGTCGAGGTGACGCTCGAAGAGAAAACAACCGACGCCGAATAAGCGAGGGGGGGGAGAGAATCCGGGGAGGGGAGAGTCCAGGGAGAGTCCAGGGAGGGGAGAGAGCCCGGGGAACAGAGGACGAGCCGGGAGAGCAGAGAGCAAAAGAGGGAAGAGGAAAGAGGAAAGAGGAAAGGAAGAGCCCGAAAAATCTGTCCCGGAAAATTTGTCCCGAAAAATCCTCCCGAAAAGGCCTTCCGGATCCAGGTAAGGCGGAAGCCTGTTAATGACCCGTATTTTCCATTCGTTATCCCGTTTCGGGGCTGCTCCGACGGAACAGCCCCGAGAGGGTTTTGTCTGCCTGCATGACCGGCCAAGCACTCCCTCAGCCGCCGTCCAGAACGGCTCCCGGCAAAAAAGAGCCCGAAAAAGGAGCTTTTGCGGCCGCCTTTTCGTATATTTGCCAGGTGGAGATACTCGACAACGATATCAAATTCGTCCCGGGGGTCGGTGAGGCCCGGGCCAAGCTCCTCGACCGGGAGCTCGGAATCCGTACGGTGGGCGACCTGCTCAGCCACTACCCCTTCCGATACATCGACCGCACGCGCATCTACCGCATCGCGGAGATCACCGATACGGCCGGACTCTCCTACGTGCAGTTCCGCGCCCGCGTCATGGGCGTCGCCTACGCCGGAACGGGACGCAAACGCCGCTTCTCGGTCCAGGTGCAGGATGCCTCGGGACGCGCCGAACTGATCTGGTTCCAGGGGATCAAGTGGATCGAAAAACGCGTCGAGGTCGGGCGCGAGTACCTCGTCTTCGGCCGCCCGAACTTCTTCCGCGGCGAACTCTCGATCGCCCATCCCGAACTCGAAACCATCGAACAGGCCCTCTCGCGCAAGGCCGAAAGCGGCATGCAGGGCATCTACCCCTCGACCGAAAAACTCGGAAACGTCCTCGGTGCCAAGGGGATGTACCAGATCGTCTGCAACGCCTGGGCGCTGGCCCGCGACCGCATTACGGATCCGCTGCCCGAGGCGCTCCGCCAGCAGTACGGGCTGATCCCGCTGCGCGAGGCGCTCTACAACATCCACTTCCCGCAGTCGCAGGAGCTGCTCCGGCAGGCACAGTACCGGCTGAAGTTCGACGAACTGCTCGGCGTGCAGCTCAACATCCAGCAGCGCCGCACGGCCCGCCTCTCGAAGAGCAACGGCTTCCTCTTCCCGAAGGTCGGCGGCGTCTTCAACACCTTCTACAACGAAAAGCTCCCCTTCCCGCTGACCGGCGCCCAGAAGCGCGTGATCCGCGAAATCCGCCGCGACACCGTCTCGGGATTCCAGATGAACCGACTGCTGCAGGGCGACGTCGGCAGCGGAAAGACCCTCGTGGCACTGATGTCGATGCTGCTGGCCGTCGACAACGGCTACCAGGCCTGCATGATGGCCCCCACGGAGATCCTCGCCCGGCAGCACTTTGCAACCATCAGCAGGATGCTCGACGGACTGCCCGTCCGGGTGGCCATCCTCACCGGCGCCTCGAAAACCCGCGAACGCCGCGAAGCCCTCGAGGGGATCGCCTCGGGCGAGGTCCATATCCTGATCGGCACCCACGCCCTGATCGAGGACCGCGTGCAGTTCGCGAACCTCGGCTTCGTGGTCATCGACGAGCAGCACCGTTTCGGCGTCGAGCAGCGCGCCCGCCTCTGGACCAAGAACGCCCAGCCGCCCCATATCCTCGTGATGACCGCCACGCCGATCCCCCGCACGCTGGCCATGACCCTCTACGGCGACCTCGACGTCTCGGTGATCGACGAGCTGCCCCCCGGACGCCGCCCGATCAAGACCTACCACTATACGGATGCCGCACGGCTGAAACTCTTCGGATTCATGCGGCGCGAGATCGCCAAGGGGCGCCAGGTCTACGTCGTCTACCCGCTCATCAAGGAGTCCGAGGCGATGGACTACAAGGACCTCACGGACGGTTACGAGGCCATCTCACGCGACTTCCCGCTGCCGCAGTACGTCACGGCGATCTGCCACGGAAAGATGAAACCCGCCGACAAGGAGGAGTCGATGCGGCAGTTCAAGGAGGGCGAGGCGCAGATCCTCGTCGCCACGTCGGTCATCGAGGTGGGGGTCGATGTCCCGAACGCCACGGTCATGGTCATCGAATCGGCCGAGCGCTTCGGCCTCTCGCAGCTGCACCAGCTGCGCGGACGCGTCGGGCGCGGCGGCGAACAGTCCTACTGCATCCTCATGTCGGGCGAAAAGCTCTCGCGCGAATCCCGGGCCCGGCTCGACGCCATGTGCGAGACGAACGACGGATTCCGCCTGGCGGAGCTCGACCTCAAGCTGCGCGGCGCCGGCGACATCAACGGCACGATGCAGAGCGGCATGGCCTTCGACCTGAAGATCGCCAGCCCGACGGCCGACGTGCAGATCCTCACCGTCTCGCGTGAAGCCGCCGCCGCGGTGCTCGCCGCCGACCCGACCCTCTCCGAGCCCCCCAACCGCGGCCTCGAAGCGCTGCGCCGCCGCTATTCGGGCCGCGAAGAGATCGATTTCTCACGCATTTCGTAATATTCCGCACGACCGATACGTTATTCGTTAAACACCTGCTCACGATGAAGATCAAACAACTGCTGTTCAGCATACTCCTGCTTGCGGCGGCATCGCCCCTCGCCGCACAGCTCTACCATCCGGGCGAAGCGCTCTACTACCGGGTGAGCTACAAGGCCAAGATGTTCCCCAACACGGAGGTCGGCAGCGTCGAGGTCTGCACCTACGACGACCGTTCGGAGGGCACGCCCCGCTACCGCGTCGAGGGAATCGGCCGCACGCTGCCCACCTACCGCTGGTTCTTCAACCTGGAGGATATCTACCGCGTGTGGATCGACCCGCAGGAGCTGCGCCCCGTCCGCTTCGAGAGCGACCTCCACGAGGGCGACTACACCTTCCAGAGCTACTACACCTACCTCTGGGCCGATTCGACGATCCACACCCGCTGGCGGAGCCGGCAGCGCCCCTTCCGCGAAAAACAGATGACCCTCACCCGCGAGAGCATGGACCCCATCTCGCTCTTCTTCACCCTGCGGTCAGCCGAAGCCGAGGATTTCCGCGTCGGCGAGCCCGGCACGCTGCAGATGGTCCTGCAGGACACCATCAAGCAGATCCACTACCGTTACCTGGGCCGCGAAACCAAGAAGATCCGAAACATGGGCCGATTCCGCACGCTGAAGTTCGAATGCCAGCTCGGCACCACCGAGGGATATTCGTTCACCGACGGCACGATCTTCACCATCTGGATCTCGGACGACGACAACAAGATCCCGCTCTACATCGAATCTCCGGTCAAGATCGGCAGCATCCAGGCCTATATCTCCGGCTACAAGGGGCTGAAATACCCGCTCACAAGCCTCGTCAGGTAGACAGAGATCCCCCGAATGCAGGGCTTTCGCAAAGTATGACGCGCGACGGCTTCCGGATTCGCATTTTTTGACTATCTTTGCCAAACCAGACAACATCCCGGTGTCGAACACCGCCACCCACCCCCGCAGCCCGGCTGCTGCCGGCCGGTCCGGCCCGTACGTCACCGCTAAAACCAACCTCCTATGGAAAACAAACAGGGATACGATCCTTCGGAATTCGAAGACGACGACTTCTCGACGCCGCAGCCCGATGCCGGAAAGTCCATCCGCGGCTATCGCATCGTCATCATCATCCTCTCGGTCATCCTGGTGGCTATCTCGGCCCTCTACTTCGGCATCCACCGCCAGCAGATGCTCGACAACGAACTGCTGCGCGCCGACCGCGACTCGATCCAGAACGATCTGGGCCGGCTGATGGAGGATTACGACAACCTCCAGATCTCGAACGACTCGATCTCCCGCGGCCTCGATATCGAACGCGAACGCGCCGACTCGCTCATGACCCGCCTGAAGAAGGAGCGCTCGTGGAACCTGGCCAAAATCAAACAGTACGAGAAGGAGGTCGGCACGCTGCGTACCATCATGAAGGGCTACGTCCGCCAGATCGATTCGCTCAATACGCTCAACAAACAGCTCATCAAGGAGAACGTCGGCTACCGCAAGGAGATCTCCACGGCCCGTCTGCGCGCCGAAATGGCCGAAGAGAAGGCCGCCGAACTCGACAACAAGGTCAAGGTCGGAGCCGTACTCCGCGCCCGCGACATCCGTCTGACGGCCCTCAACGACCGCAGCAAACCCGTCTCGCGCGTGAAGAACGCCTCGCGTCTGCGCGTCGACTTCGTCCTCTCGGCCAACGAACTGGCTACGCCCGGAAACCGTGCCGTCTACGTGCGGATCACCTCGCCCGACGGCTATGTGCTCACCACCGAACAGATGCCGACCTTCGAATTCGAGGGCGAACGGCTCAGCTATTCGGCCATGCGTGAGGTCGACTACCAGAATCAGGACCTCGAGGTGGGCATCTACTTCAACTCGACGGGATTCGCCGCCGGAACCTACATCGTGGAACTCTACAGCGAAGGTCGTCTGATCGGCTCCACGCAGATCGTCATGAAGTAGTTCCCCGCAAGGCATGAAGCTGCGACACCTGTGCTGTCGGCCCGAAAAGGTCGGCAGCACTTTTTCTCGACTGCTGCGCCCGATCGGCGAGAATCCCGGATTCTTCCTCTTCGCGGCCCTCGTCCCCACACTCCCCGACATCCTCTACGCCGTCAGCCGCGAGATGACCTTCTTCGTCTGGCGGAATCTGATTCTGGCCCTGTTGCTCTCGTTCTTCCGTGCCTATGTCCTCTCGGCCCCGCTCCTGCTGCTCCGCCGGCAAAGAGCCTCGGGCGAGGAGTCGACCGTGCGCCGGATCCTCCGCAACCTTTACGTCTCGGCCCTGCTGCTCATCCTCGGCGCGGCCTCCTATGCCGAGAGTTTCCTCCAGCTCCGGTTCGGAACCCTCTGCTCGGCATCGGTCATCCAGGTCCTCTGGGAGACCGACAGGCAGGAGAGCACCGAATTCCTGAAGACCTACTGCGCCTCGACAACCTTCGTGCTGCTGACGCTCTTCTTCGTCCTGCTCATCGCCGGATACGTGATGCTGCGGCGCCATGCCCCTCGTTTCCACCTCCGCAGCCGCGTGCTGCGCTCGACACTGGGAGTGCTGCTGCTCATCGGGCTCGGCATCTCCGTCAGCCGGATCCAGATCTTCGGCAAAATGCTGCTCACACGACACGACGCCCCCGCCATCTCGGCCCCGAGCACCCCGATCTCCACCTTCGAACGCATCCACACGGCCCTGGCGGCGAACAACTTCTCGCCCGAACGGGCCCAGCGGCTGCTGCAGATGCTCGAATCGGCCCGCGTGGAGAGCTGCTCGTTCCGTTCGCCGACGATCGTCGTGATCATCGGCGAGTCGTTCAACAAGCACCACTCGAGCCTCTACGGCTACGGAATGCCGACCAATCCGCGGCTCGCCGAACGGCTCGAACGCGGCGAACTCTACCGGCTGAACGATGTCGTCTCACCCGCCAACCTCACCACCTCGGTCCTCAACCAGATCTTCTCGCCGGCCAGTCTCGACGCCGGGCAGCGCTGGGACGAGGCGCCGCTCTTCCCGGCCCTCTTTCTGAAGGCCGGCTACGAGACCTTCCATCTGGACAACCAGGCCGCCGGTACGGTGACCAATTTCCACGACCTCGGGCTGAAGAACCTCTTCAACGCCCGCAGCAACAGCCTCCTCTTCACGGGGGTCAATCCGCGGCGCTATCCGCTCGACATGGAGCTGATCGGGGAGTATGACCGGATCGTTCCGACGGGCGTGAAGGCCGAGCTGACCCTCTTCCACCTGATGGGGCAGCACGTCCACTACAACAACCGCTTCCCGCCCGAAGAGGCCTTCTTCACCCCCGAATCCTACGACCGCCCCGATCTGAACAGCCGCCAGAAGCAGATCCTGGCCGACTACGACAACGCCACGCGTTACAACGACCGGGTGGTCGACGCCATGATGGAGCGCTTCGCCGACCGCGAAGCCATCGTGATCTACCTCCCGGACCACGGCGAGGAGATGTTCGACTACCGCGACCAGTTCGGCCGCACCTACACGCCGCTTACGGCCGGCATCTGCCGCTATCAGTTCGAGATCCCGTTCCTGATCTGGATGTCGGACTCCTACCGCGAACGGCACCCCGATGTCGTGGCTCAGGTCGTCCGGGCCGCCGACCGGCGCTTCTCGTCGGACGATCTGCCCCATCTGCTGTTCGATCTGGCCGGGATCCGCTGTCCGTGGTTCGACCCCACGCGGAGCCCCCTCAACGACCGTTTCGACAACACCCGGCCACGGCCCCTGCTGCTCGGATACGAACCCGCCGGCGACTACGACACGCTGATCCGCGAATAGCCGCCCGCACAGCGGAGAGACCCCGACAAGAAAGGCCCCTGCAACCCGAACGTTGCAGGGGCCTTTTCATGAGCAGGGCGGGGCGGACCCGCATCCGGAATCAACGGATGCCGCACCGGTGCAGCACCTCCAGCAACTCGGGCTGGAGATTCTGCGCCCAGCGCCAGTAACCCAGATCCGACGGATGGGTGCCGTCGGCCGACGTGACGTGGTCGTTGCCCGTGAGGTTCTTCAGGTCGAGGAAGTAGACGTTGTCGAAGCGCTTCATCGCCTCGGCCATCATCTCGCGGGCCGCCTCACGCTTGGCCTCCTCGCGCCGACGCACCCCCAGGTTGAAGTTGCCGCTCTCGCGGTAGATCGTCTGCACGAAGATCAGCGGCGTCTCGGGCAGCTTCTCGCGGATGCGGGCGATGAAGGGGATCAGCCGCTCGCGGATCATCTTCGCATCGGGATTCGAGAAGCTGTCGAAAACCATCGCATCGGCATCCGTCACATCCCGCAGGTAGTCGGCAAAATAGGGCTGGAGCTTGCTGTTGCCGCTGCAGGCGATGCTGCAGAAGTAGAGCCCCGTGTTGCGCTCGATCTGCATCGGGTAGCTCATCCCCGGCCGGCTCGTCGAGACGCCGTGGGTGTAGCTCGAGCCGAAGATCACGATCTTGTGGCGGAAGGGATTCTCCATCGGCTCGATCGCGGCCCCCTCGTCCACACCAATCTCCAGCGAGAGCAGCTCGCTGTAGTTGGGCAGGTAGAGCAGGCACTCCTTCTCCGTGGAGTCCATCTCCTTGATCAGCGTGAAGGTCTGGCCGCGTTTGCCTGCAGCCTGCGAGGCGGCATAGAGCCACTCGCCGTTGTGGCGGATATAGAGGTCGAAACCCTCCGAGGCAACCCGCGGCGTACTGGTCCCGCGGTAGACAAACGACGTGTAGAGGGGTTTGATGTCAATACGCGTGGAGTTGGTCCGGAAGACCAGCGCCAGCCCCGCCGAACAGCGGACCTGCTGGTTCTCCGAACGCGTGAAGCCCTTGTAGCGGGTCGTATCGATACGGTGGTAGGGGTGTGAGGTCGGCAGCGCCTTGCCGATCAGCGTGAGTTGCGTGGCGTCGACAAAGCGCACCTGCGCCGCAGCCACAACGACCGTCAGCAGTGCGGCGGTCAACAAAATCAGTCGTTTCATTTGGTTATCTGTAAGTTTGAGGTTCGTTTAAAAACGAGCGGAGCCCGAAGGCTCCGCCCGTCATGCTTGCCGGTTGGATCGGCTATTTCTGGTGCTCGAGTTCCTGCCAGATCAGGGCCGAGGAGCCGAGGATGGCGGCATTCTTGCCCTGGATGCCGCTCGGCAGCAGTTTCACCTTGTTCTTGAAGACGAAGAGCATGTTCTCCTCCATGTACCACTGCGTCGGCTCGAAGAGCAGCTTGCCCGCCTTCGACAGTCCGCCGAAGAGGAAGATCGCCTCGGGCGAGGTGACCGTCACGATGTCGGCCAGCGCCCGTCCCAGCATCTCGCCCGTGAAGCGGAAGGCCTCCTTGGCGATGGGGTCGCCCTGCTCGGCGGCGGCCGAGATCATCGAGGCGTCGAAATCGTCGAAGGCAATGCTGCGCAGCTTGCTCGGGACGTTCATCTTGGCCATCAGCTCGAAGGCCGTACGCTTGATACCCGTTGCCGAGACATAGGCCTCCAGGCAGCCCCGACGCCCGCATCCGCACTCGCGGCCGTTGCGCTCGACAATGACATGGCCGAACTCGCCGGCAAATCCGTCATGGCCGTAGATCATCTCGCCGTTGGCCACAAAGCCCGAACCGAGACCCGTACCGAGCGTGATCATGATGAAGTCCTTCATCCCCTTGGCATTGCCGTAGATCATCTCGCCGATGGTGGCGGCATTGGCGTCGTTGGTCACCACGGTCTTCGCCCCGTTGAAGTGGCGCGAGATGTCCTCGGCCAGCGGGAAGATCCGGCGCGATTCGTCGAGATTGGTCTCCCCTTCGCGGAACTTCCACAGGTTGGCGGGCATCTCGATCGTCCCCTTGTGGAAGTTGGCGTTCGGAGCACCGATGCCGATTCCGGCCAGCTCGTACTCGAACGAGAGGCTCTGGGCCAGGGCCTGCAGCGAGTCGCAAAGCTCCTCGACATAGGCCGGATAGTCGTCGACATAGGGGTATTTCTTGGTCGAAATGACCGATTCGGCATAGAGATCGCCATTTTCGTCTACCAGGCCGAAGGCGGTGTTGATACCACCGATATCGACACCGATCGCAAGTTTTTTCATAGCTGTATTTCAGATTAAAGTTGATTTCGTATACTCAAAGTTACACGAAAATTCGGCCACTCCAAAGTTTTTTCGTATTTTTGGGTCTGTTTTGATCCGAAAAAAACTTCCCGAGCCATGCAAAATAACGAGCAACTGCTGCAAACCATCGAAAATTACCTGGCCCAGACCGAATTCCCGGCCGAGCCCGAACTCCTTTATGCGCCAATCGGATACTCGCTGGCCGGAGGAGGAAAACGCCTCCGCCCGATGCTGCTGATGCTCGCCTGCGGCATCTTCACCGACGACATCCAGCACGCGCTGCCCGCCGCCGCGGCCGTCGAGGTCTTCCACAACTTCACGCTCCTGCACGACGACATCATGGACAACGCCGCCGTCCGCCGCGGAAAACCCTCGGTCTATGCCAAATGGGGACAGAATGTCGCCATCCTCTCGGGTGACGCCATGCTCATCTGCGCCTACCGCCTGCTGAGCGCCATCCCGTCCCAGACCCTGCCGCAGGTCCTCACGATCTTCAACGCCATGGCTCTCGAGGTGTGCGAAGGGCAACAGTACGACATGGATTTCGAACACAAGCCCAAGGTCTCGGTCGTCGAATACATGCACATGATCGAACTGAAGACCTCGGTGCTGCTGGCCGGTGCCGTCGCCATCGGTGCCACGCTCGGCGGCGCCTCCGAGGAGGACTGCCGCAAACTGCGCCGCTTCGCCATCGAACTCGGACTGGCCTTCCAGCTGCAGGACGACCTGCTCGACAGCTACGGGGACGAACGTCTCGGAAAGGCCATCGGCGGCGATATCCTCGAGGGGAAGAAGACCTATCTGATGATCACGGCCATGAGCCATGCCGACGAACCCACGCGCGAAATCCTCCGCAAAACCTACCGCAATCCGGAACTCTCCGACCAGGAGAAGATCTCGATCGTGAAGGAGATCTACGACCGGCTCGACATTCCGCGTCTGACCGAACAGCAGATCTCGCTGCGGTTCGAACGGGCGCTGGCCCAACTCGATACCCTCACGGCCAATCCCGAACGGACCCGCCAGATGCGGGACTTCGCCGCCGGACTGATGGGCCGCAAACACTGACAACCCGGAAATGAAACGATCCGACATAGAGATCATGGCCCCGGTGGGGTCCTACGAATCGCTGGCCGCTGCCATTCAGGCCGGCGCCGACGCCATCTACTTCGGCGTCGGGAAACTCAACATGCGCTCGGCTTCGGCCGCCAACTTCACGCTCGACGACCTCGAACGGATCGTCGGTCTGGCCCGCAAGGCCGGCGTCAAGAGCTATCTGACGGTCAATACCGTAGTCTACGAGGATGAGATCGACGACCTGCACGCCGTCATCGACCGCGCCCGGAAGGCCGGCGTCGACGCCATCATCGCTTCGGACATGGCCGCCATCCTCTACGCCCGCCAGATCGGACAGGAGGTGCACATCTCGACCCAGTGCAACATCTCGAATTCGGAGGCCGTGCGCTTCTACGCCCAGTGGGCCGACACGGTGGTGCTGGCCCGCGAGCTGACCCTCGAACAGGTGGCCGAGATCCATCGCCGCATCGAGGCGGAGCAGATCCGCGGCCCGCGCGGCGAACTGGTCGAGATCGAGATGTTCGCCCACGGCGCCCTCTGCATGTCGGTATCGGGACGCTGCTACCTCTCGCTCTACGAGACCGGATGCTCGGCCAACCGCGGCGCCTGCCGCCAGCTGTGCCGCCGCAAATACACCGTCACCGACAAGGAGACCGGCGCCCAGCTCGATATCGACGGACGGTATGTCCTCTCGCCGAAGGACCTCTGCACGATCGATTTCCTCGACAAGATGATCGCCGCGGGGGTGCGCGTGCTGAAGATCGAGGGGCGTGCCCGCGGGGCGGAGTATGTCAAGCGCGTGGTGGGCTGTTACGACGAGGCGCTCCGGGCCCTGGAGGCCGGCAGCTACACCCCGGAGTTCGCCGCAGGACTCAAGGAGCGTCTGCGCGAGGTCTTCAACCGCGGATTCTGGGAGGGTTACTACGCCGGACGCCCCGTGGCGGAGCACAGTACCGCCTACGGTTCGTCGGCCACCAAGCGCAAGGTCTATGTCGGCAAGGTGGTGAACTTCTACAAGAAACTCTCGGTGGCCGAGGTGGCCGTCGAGGCCTCGACCCTCGAGGTCGGGGAGGAGATCTTCTTCCTCGGTGCCACAACCGGTGTGGCCGAACAGCCCCTCACCGAACTCCATGGTCCCGACGGAAAGCCCTGTGAAAAGGTGGTTCAGGGCGAACTCTGCGCCATCCATACCCCGGGTGTGATCCGCCGCGGCGACCAGCTCTACAAGTTCGTCGACGCCGAATAGAATAGAAGGGGAGGGGGCGGAGTGAGGGTCGCCTCGAAAGACCGGCGATCAGGCTCGGGCGAACGAGCCGGCACAGACGGGGCCGGATGAACAGGACCAGGAAGGACGGGGCCGGATGAACAAGACCAGGAAGGACTGAGCCGGATGAACAGGACCAGGAAGACAGAGCCGGATGAATAGGACCAGGAAGACAGAGCCGGATGAACAGGGCTGTCACGGAACAGAGAAAAATTCCCGCCCCGAAAAGTCCGGCCAGAAGAAACGTTTGCAGGGCAGGAGCTATCGCCCCATAGATTTATCGAAAAACAATAAATTTAATTTGTTTTTCGATAAATCTATTTTTATATTTGCGGTACGACAACCCCCAAACACGTCTCCTTATGGACATCGACAAGGTTATCCGCATCCTGATCGTCTCGCTGATCATCATCGCCATCGCCATCCGGGCAGCCACCCGCCTGCTCTTCCCCGACTGCGAACCAACAGGAAACTTCCCCATCGCAGTCCTGCTGGCCATCGGACTGCTGAACATCTGTCATTCGTCGGTCCGCAACAACCGGTCCGATCAATAAGATAAAAGGTGCACCCCGCCAGGCGCACCTCTCGCTTTTTATTCGTACCTTTGCCGCCGATGTACACGAATCCCCATATCTCCACACCCGCCGACGGTCTGCCCATGCCCCGCCGGCTGGGTGCCATCCTCGCCGTCTCGTTCGGCGTCTCGCTCTCGGTCATCGACGGCTCGATCGCCAACGTCGCCCTCCCGACCATCAGCGCCCAACTCGGTATCTCGGCCGCCGACTCCATCTGGATCGTCAACGCCTATCAGCTGGCCATCATGGTCTCGCTGCTCTCGTTCTCGGCCCTGGGCGATGTCCTCGGCTACCGCAAGATCTACATCGGAGGGCTGGCCCTCTTCACCGTCGCCTCGGTCGGCTGCGCCCTCTCGGGATCGTTCCAAACCCTCGTCCTGGCCCGCGTCATGCAGGGTTTCGGAGCCGCCGCCGTCACCTCGGTCAACACCACACTGGTCCGGTTCATCTACCCCCGGGCCCGACTCGGACGCGGTCTGGGCATCAACGCTACGGTCGTCGCCGTCTCGTCGGTCGCCGGCCCGACGATCGCCGCCGGTATCCTCTCCGTGGCCGACTGGCCCTGGCTCTTCGCCGTCAACATCCCCGTCGGAGTGGCCGCCCTCACCCTCAGCCACCGATTCCTCCCCTCGAACCCCGTCAAGGACGCCGCCCACCACTTCAGCTGGCGCGACGCCCTGATGAATGCCCTGACATTCGGTCTGATGATGTCCTCCATCGAGGGATTCTCCCACGGTCTCGACCCGCGGATCCTCTCGCTCGGAATCGCCGCAATGCTCATCATCGGATTCTTCTTCATCCGCTCCCAGCTGCGCGAAACCTATCCCATCCTGCCCTTCGACCTGCTGCGCATCCCGATCTTCTCGGTCTCGGTGCTCACGTCGATCTGCTCGTTCCTGGGACAGATGCTCGCCATGGTGGCGCTGCCCTTCTACCTGCAGCACACCTGCGGATACAGCGACGTCGAGACCGGACTGCTGCTCACGGCCTGGCCCGCCATCATCATGATCGTCGCTCCGGTGGCCGGACTGCTCGTCGAACGCGTCCACGCGGGGCTGCTCGGCGGCGTCGGACTGACCGCCATGGCCGCCGGACTCTTCCTGCTGGCCTGGTTACCCGAAAACCCCTCGCACGGCGACATCGTCTGGAGGCTGATGCTCTGCGGCGCCGGATTCGGATTCTTCCAGTCGCCGAACAACAGCATCCTGATCGCCTCGGCCCCCCCGACCCGCAGCGGTTCGGCCAGCGGCATGCTGGCTACGGCCCGGCTCGTCGGGCAGACGACCGGCGCCGCCCTGATGGCCCTGCTCTTCCACCTTGTCCCCCAGAACAGCACCCACGCCGCCCTGATGCTCGCCGGGTGTTTCGCCATCGCCGCCGCCGTCGTCAGCTTCTCGCGCCTCTCGCTGCCCCTGCCCGAGGGTCTCACCCGCAAACACGCCCGACACGAATGAGACGCGTCGCGCTGCTGCTGGCAATCGTCGCAACGGGCGTGACGACGGCAATGGCCAGGCCGGCCGACTCGCTCGCTTCGCAGGACTTTATCCGTCCCCGCTGGCTGCGGGAGGGCGACACCGTAGCGCTGGTCTCACCCGCCGGAAAGCTCCCCAAAAAGATCGACACGGCCCGGATCCGGGAACGGATTGAAGGGTGGGGGCTTCACGTCCGATTCGGCCGCTACTGCGCCTGCCGCGAAGAGCCCTACTTCGCCGCCCGGGACTCGCTGCGTGCGGCCGATCTGCAACGGATGGTCGACGACCCCTCGATCCGCGCCATCATCGCCTGCCGCGGCGGATACGGGTCGGTCCGGCTGCTGCCGATGGTGGATCTCGAACCGCTGCGCCGGGATCCGAAATGGATCGTCGGGTTCAGCGACATCACCACGCTCCACCTCGTCCTGCGACGCATGGGCATCGAGAGCATCCACGGACCGATGCCCGTCGGATTCCGCTTCGAGGAGGACGAGGAGGACTCCTCCGAATCGCTGCGCGAGGCCCTCTTCGGCCAGATCAGCCGCATCGACGTCGCACCCCATCCGCTCAACTGCCCGGGCGAGGCTCGCGGACGGCTGGCCGGCGGTAACCTGACGGTGATCTGCGCCGCAAACGGCACGCCCGAGGCCCTGCGGTGCGACGGACCGACGGTGTTGTTCATCGAGGAGATCGGCGAATTCGCCTACCGCATCGACCGCATGATGCAGAGCCTCGAACGCTGCGGCGTGCTGCGGCAGCTGCGGGCCGTCGTCGTGGGTCACTTCACGAAGACGATCGGCTGCGAAAAGTTCGGTGTCGAAAGCGCCGAATCGATCCTCGACGCCTATCTCCGTCCGCTGGGAATCCCGGTCGTCTACGGATTCCCGGCCGGCCACGACGAACCCAACCGGGCCCTCTATCTGGGCCGCGAGGTCACGGTCCGCGTCGACGAGGCGGGCGCCTCGCTCGATTTCTCCCCCGCAAATTGACGCATCAACCGATTTTTTGCTATTTTTGTGGAAAACACTACGCACTATGTTTTCCGCAAAGACCTATACCGCGCGCCGTCGCGAGCTGCGCACCAAGATCGGACAGGGCATCATCCTGCTGCCCGGCAACAGCCTCGCTCCGAACAATTATCCCAACAACGCCTACTATTTCCGTCAGGACTCGACGTTCCGCTACTACTTCGGGCTGAACGTCCCCTCGGTCGTCGGCCTGATCGATGCCGATTCGGGCGAAGAGGCCCTCTACGGCGATGACTTCACCGTCGAGGACATCATCTGGACCGGTCCTCAGCCCACGCTCCGCGACATGGGTGCCGAGGTCGGCGTGACGGCCACCTTCCCGCTCGCCGATCTGGCCGCACGGCTGCGCCGCGCCATCGCCCTCGGCCGAAAGATCCACTATCTGCCCCCCTATCGCGGCGAAACAAAGCTGCTCCTCTCCGACCTGCTCGGCATCAAACCCGCCGCCCTGCACGACTACAAGTCGGTCGACCTGATGTTCGCCGTTGCCGAGATGCGCGAAAAGAAGAGCGCCGAGGAGATCGAAGCCATGGAGCGCGCCTTCCACATCGGATACGCCATGCACACGCTGGCCATGAAGATGTGCCGCCCGGGGGTCGTCGAACGCGAAATCGCCGGCGCCATCGAGGGCGTCGCCAAGTCGATGGGGCAGGGCGTCTCGTTCCCCTCGATCGTCTCGCAGCACGGCGAAACGCTCCACAACCTCAACGCCGAAGGGGTTCTCGAAGAGGGCCGGCTGCTGCTCTGCGACGCCGGTGGCGAAAGCATCGAGGGGTACTGCTCGGACCATACCCGCACCTATCCCGTCAGCGGACGTTTCACCCAGAAACAGAAGGATATCTACAACATCGTGCTGGCGGCCCACGACCACGTCGCCCGCATCGTCAAACCCCACATGATGTACACCGAGGTCCACAACGCCGCCTATACGGTGATGGCCGAAGGGCTGGTCGGACTGGGGCTGCTGAAGGGCTCGCCCGCCGATGCCGTCGCCTCGGGAGCCATGACGATGCTCATGCCCCACGGACTGGGGCACGGACTGGGCATGGACGTCCACGACTGCGAGGCCATGGGCGAACGCTCGTTCGACTTCTCGACGATCGCCGAACGCGCCGCCCAGTCGGGAACGTGCGTCTACCGCGCCGCCTGGCGCATCGAACCCGGTACGATCCTCACCGATGAACCGGGACTCTACTTCATCCCCGCCCTGATCGACAAGTGCCGCGCCGAAGGGCTCTACAAGGGTATCGTCGATTACGACGCCCTCGAGGCCTACCGCGATTTCGGCGGCATCCGCATCGAGGACGACATCCTCGTCACCGAAACCGGCAGCCGCATCCTCGGCGACCGGAAGATCCCCGTGACGGTCGAGGAGCTGGAGGCCGTCGTCGGCAAATAAGAAGCACACCCATGAAACGGATACTGATGATCGTGCTGGCCGCCATGCCGCTGCTGACGACCGCCCAGAACAGAGACTGGGCCGACTACGGCCGCTATGCCGCCGCAAATGCCCAACTGACAAAGGCCCCCGAAGTGGTCTTCATGGGCAATTCGATTACGGACGGGTGGGACGATGCCCATCCGGAGTTCTTCACCGACAACAACTTCGCCTGCCGCGGCATCAGCGGCCAGGTCTCCTCGCAGATGCTCTGCCGATTCCGCGCCGACGTGATCAACCTCCATCCCCGGATGGTCGTGATCCTCTCCGGCGTCAACGACCTGGCCCTCAACAACGGCCCGATCGAGATGGAACACATTGTCGAGAACATCGTCTCGATGGCCGAACTGGCCCGTGCGGCCGGGATTCAGCCCATCCTCTGTTCGCCGCTCCCCGCCGGACAGTTCCCCTGGCGGCCCGAGATCAAGGGGGTAGCCGAGCAGATCCGTACGCTCAGGGATCGCCTCAAGGCCTATGCCGACGAGCAGCAGATCCCCTGGGTCGACTACTACTCGGCCATGGCGGCCGACGACGGCTCGATGCGCAGCGAGCTGACCCGCGACGGAGTTCACCCCCTGCGCGAAGGTTACGACATCATGGAGCGTGTCATCGTCCCGGTGATCGAAGCGTGTCGGTCGGCGAAACGGTAGTTTCGGCCGGATCTCCCGAATGAAAATCGCCCCCTGCGGGCGATTTTTTCGTTTACGGCCGTTGTTTTTCCCGATTATTTCGTATATTTATAGTCGCGCGCCAAAACGGGGTGGCCCCAAGCAAAACCGAAAACCGCAAACCTACAAAACCAAGGCTACCCGCAGAAGCGACGCAAACCAACCAAAACGAAACCAAAACCTAAAACTTTTCGGAATATGAAAAACTATTCAGCCAAAGAGATCAAGAACATTGTACTTATCGGTGCCCCGGGCACGGGTAAAACTACCCTTGCGGAAGCCATGGCCTACGAAGGGAAGGTCATTGACCGCAGGGGTAGTATCGAGACCAACAACACGCTCTCGGACAATACGGACATCGAGCACGAATACAAACGCTCGATCTACTCCACGATTCTCTTCACCGAATTCATGGACCGAAAACTCAACATCATCGACTGCCCCGGATCCGACGACTTCTGCGGAAACCTCTTCTCGGCATTCAAGGTCGGTGACGTCGGCGTATTCCTCTTCAACGCCCAGAACGGATGGGAGGTCGGCAGCGAAATCCAGGCCCGCTACGCCCGCCTGCTCAAAAAGCCCGTCATCGGCGTCATCAACCAGCTCGATGCCGACAAGGCCAACTTCGAGGCCGCATTCGAGTCGATCAAGGCCGCTTCCCGCGTAAAACCCGTCCTGGTGCAGTATCCCATCAACCAGGGTGCCGGATTCAACGCCTTCATCGATGTGCTGCTGATGAAGATGTACCGCTTCAAGGACAACGACGGCCACCGCGAAGAGCTCGAAATCCCCGCCGAGGAGATGGAACGCGCCATGGAGCTCAACAAGGAGCTCGTCGAGATGGCCGCCGAACACGACGAGGCCCTCATGGAGCTCTATTTCGACAAGGGGACCCTCACGCAGGACGATATCCGCGCCGGACTGAAGATCGGCGTCTCGCGCCGCGAGGTGATGCCCATCTTCTGCGCCAGCGGAAAACGCGATATCGGTACGAAACGTCTGATGGAGTTCATCATCAACGTCGCTCCCGGCCCGCTCAAGGCCCCCGCCTTCCTCTCCACCGAGGGCGAAGAGATCCTCGCCGACGAGACGGCTCCCGCCGTGGCTTTCGTCTTCAAGAGCCAGCTCGAACAGCATATCGGCGAGATCTCCTACTTCCGCGTCATCCGCGGCAAGATCACCGAGGGCACCGAACTCGTTAACACCCGCACGGGCAACAAGGAGAAGCTCTCGCAGCTCTTCGCCGTGGCCGGCAAGAACCGCATCAAGGTGACCGAACTCTCGGCCGGCGACATCGGATGCACCGTCAAGCTGAAGGGCACGCGCACGAACGACACCCTCTCGTCGCCCGCTGCCCCCGTGACGATCGAACCCATCGTCTTCCCCGAGCCCCGCTACCGCGCCGCCATCAAGTGCAAGGAGCAGGGCGACGAGGAGAAGCTCGGCAAACTGCTCAACGACGCCAAATACGAGGATCCGACCATTCTGGTCGAGTACTCCAAGGAGCTCAAGCAGACCATCATCCAGGGACAGGGCGAGCACCATCTGAACATCCTCCGCTCGCGCATCGAGAAGGAGAACAAGCTCCCCTACGAATACATCGCCCCGAAGATCCCCTATCGCGAGACGATCACCAAGGTCGCCCAGGCCGACTATCGCCACAAGAAACAGTCGGGCGGCGCCGGCCAGTTCGGCGAGGTGCACATGATCATCGAGCCCTACTACGAGGGAATGCCCGAACCGAAGAACTACAAGGTCCCCGGCAAGGGTGACATGGTGGTCAACATCAAGAACAAGGAGGAGTACGATCTGCCGTGGGGCGGAAAACTCCAGTTCTATTCGGCCATCGTCGGCGGCGCCATCGACGCCCGATTCATGCCCGCCATCCTGAAGGGTATCATGGAGAAGATGGACCAGGGCCCGCTGACAGGCTCCTACGCCCGCGACATCCGCGTGATCATCTACGACGGAAAGATGCACCCGGTGGATTCGAACGAAATCTCGTTCAAACTGGCTGCCCGGAACGCCTTCAAGGAGGCATTCCGCAATGCCGGCCCGAAGATCATGGAGCCGATCTACAACGTCGAGGTCCTCGTGCCGAGCGAGTACATGGGCGCCGTGATGAGCGACCTGCAGAACCGCCGAGCCATGATCGCCGGCATGGAGTCCGACAAGGGTTTCGACCGCCTGAACGCCCTCGTCCCGCTGGCCGAACTCTACCGGTACTCGACCACCCTCTCGTCGCTGACCTCCGGATCGGCCACCTACACCATGAAGTTCTCCTCCTACGAGCAGGTGCCCTCCGACGTGCAGGAGAAGCTGCTCAAGGCTTACACCGACACCGACGAGGAGTAAACACCGGGGGGGGGAGAGAACAGCGCCTCCCGAATACACGCGGCGGAGCGGATCGCATGACGGCGGTCCGCTCCGCTGTTTTACGGCATCGGAACGCGCTGATTGGCGCCACAACTGCCATCAAGACCTGCCGCCACGATCTATAGCCATGACCCGTTGCCACGATCCGTCGCCACAACTGCCACCACGATCGGCCGCCGCCCGAAAACCCATACCCGCGCGGGAGATTCACACAGCGGGGGATCACGTTAAATAATTGTTAACAATCCGTTGCAAAACCGTTTCATCGGGAAATTTCCAGTAAATTTGTTCACTGTTTGTACTGAAACCTGCCATGAGCGAAATCTACACCTTCATCGTCGGTATTCTGGGAATTCTCGCCATCTCCGGTCTCTTCGTCGGCGTGACGAACGACGCAGTCAACTTTCTCAACTCCGCCATCGGTTCTAAAGCCGCCCCCATGCGAATCATCCTCGCCGTGGCCTCGATCGGCATCATCGTCGGCGTCGTCACCTCCAGCGGCATGATGGAGGTCGCCCGAAGCGGCATGTTCAACCCCGGACTCTTCACCTTCCACGAGGTCATGATGCTCTATCTGGGCGTCATGTTCGCAAACGTCATCCTGCTCGACCTCTACAACTCCTGGGGACTACCAACGTCGACCACCGTCTCGCTGATCTTCTGTCTGCTGGGGTCGGCCATCGCCGTCTCGATCTACAAGATCTCGAACGACCCCGCGCAGGGAATCACCTCCATCGGGCAGTATATCAACACCTCGCGAGCCATGGGTATCGTCTCGGCGATCCTCCTCTCGGTGGTCATCGCCTTCACGTGCGGAACCATCATCATGTACATCTCCCGCCTGATCTTCTCGTTCCGGTACACGGCCCTCTTCCACCGCTACGGCTCGCTCTGGTGCGGAGCCTCGCTCACGGCCATCGTCTACTTCGCCGTCTTCAAGGGGCTGAAATCCATCCTCGCAGGACATGCCTTCATCCAGTGGATCGACGCCCATCTGCTGGCGGCAATCTTCATCTGCTGGATCGTCTGCTCGCTGGTGCTCTTCTTCATCCAGCGCCTCAAGATCAATATTCTCCGCATTACGATCCTTTCGGGAACCTTCGCCCTGGCTCTGGCCTTCGCCGGAAACGACCTGGTCAACTTCATCGGTGTCCCCGTCGCCGGTTTCGACGCCTACTCGATCGCACGACACTCGGGTGACGCCTCGATGCTCATGGAGCCCCTCAACGAAAACGTCCCGGCCAACTTCCTCATCCTGCTGGCCGCAGGCGTCATGATGATCATCACGCTCTGGACCTCGAAAAAGGCCATGCACGTCTCCGAAACGGAGATCTCGCTCTCGGCTCAGGGCGATGAGGCCCAACAGGAGCAGTACGGTTCGTCGCTCTTCTCGCGCACGATCGTCCGCGCCGCCATCAACATCAATGCCGGCGTCGAACGCGTCATCCCGCCCAAGGTCCGACAGGCCATCTCGCGCCGCTTCGAATACGAAGATGTCGAGCACAGCGGCGCCCCCTACGACATGATCCGCGCTACGGTCAACCTGACCACCTCGGCCCTGCTGATCGCCATGGCCACGTCGCTCAAACTCCCTCTGTCGACCACCTACGTCTGCTTCATGGTAGCCATGGGTTCGTCGCTCGCCGACCGCGCCTGGGGCCGTGAAAGCGCCGTATACCGCATCTCGGGCGTCATGACCGTCGTCGCCGGATGGTTCATCACCGCGCTGGGCGGGTTCCTCATCGCCCTGGTTGTCGGATTCGCCCTCATCTACGGCGGAACACCCGCCTTCATCGTCATCACGATCCTCTGCGGCTGGATGCTCGTCCACAGCAACTTCCTCAAGAAGGACAAACCCAATGCCGCCGAACGTCAGCAGATCAAGACCAACGAGGACATCATCACCGACCTGCGCGACGAGGTCTGCTCGACGATGGAGTCCGCCACGAAGATCTATGACCGTACGCTGATCGCCGTCTTCAAGGAGAACCGCAAGGTCCTGCGCGACATGGTCAAGGAGTCGAACGACCTCTTCTACCACTCGCGCGAACGCAAATACTCGCTGCTCCCCACGCTCAAGAAGCTCCAGGGCGAGGATGTCAATACGGCCCACTACTACGTGCAGGTGGTCGACTACCTCAACGAGATGACCAAGGCCCTGATGCACATCACCCGCCCGGCCTTCGAACATATCGACAACAACCACGAGGGTATGTCGATGGATCAGACCCGCGACCTGATGTCGATCAACGACGATGTCGAGTCGATCTACCGCCGCATCAACCAGATGCTGCGCGAGGGCGACTTCTCGGAGATCGAGACCGTCCTGACGATGCGCGACCAGCTCTTCGAGTCGATCGCCGACGCCATCAAGTCCGAACTGACCCGCATCAACGAGGCCAAGTCCAACACCAAGGCCTCGATGCTCTACCTGACGATCCTCACCGAAACGAAGAACATGGTGCTCCAGTCGCGCAACCTGCTCAAGTCGCAGCAGTACTTCCTCAAGCACCTCTCCGGCCCCAAGAACTGGATCAAATAGCAAAAGCCGCGGCGGTCAAAAAACAACGAAAATGGATATTGCAAAAGCCAAACGGCGGGAAAACATCGCCGAATACATTCTCTACCTCTGGCAGCTGGAGGATCTGCTGCGGGCCCTGCAGTTCAGCCCCGAGGCCATCTACTCGACGCTGATCGCCCCGCGAAAGGATATTGCCGAAGATCAGAAGTCCATCTTCCTGATGTGGTACCTCGACCTGGCCACCCTGCTCCAGCAGGAGGGCAAGGAGGAGAAGGGGCATCTCGAACATACGCTCCACCTGATTCAGGATCTCCACGACCTGCATCTGCAGCTGTTGAAGCTCCCCGTCGGCGAACACTACCGCCGCACCTATGCCCGGCTCGAGCCCGAACTGCCGCGTCTGCGGGCCGTCATCGGGAATCCGGGCATGAGCGACACGGAGCTCTGTTTCCGGGCCCTCTACGCCGCCATGCTCTACCGCATCAAGGGCGAGGGGAACAAGTCCGCCGTGACCGATACGCTGGAGTTCATCTCCCCGGTGATCGCCGAACTGGCCGCCATGTACGGAAAGGTCGAGCGCGGCGAAATTGACCTCTACAAGAACGCTCCGGAGGCCTCCGACGAAAAATAGCTCCCGAGCTGGACGGGAAGCGAGGAAGTGGGTCCTGGAGGCCGCAGGATCGAACCTGGGGATGCCGCTGACTGCGGGCAAGGCGGCAGAGGTATCGAAATACAAGGAGGGGGGAGAGAGAGGAAGCGCGCGAAAGAGAGGAGGAAGAGAGAAAAAAATAAGAGTGAAAAATAAAAAAACGGATCGCCACAAAGGTTGATCCGTTTTTTCATGCAAGAGGCAAGCCCATTACGCCAGATCCAGCCCCATGATATAGTCATTCATGTAGAAGCCGCCGCCGATCGGGAAATCCCCCTCGCGCAGGCGCCGCATCCCCATGTGTTCGTAGAAGTGCAGCGCCCGGTTGTGACGGTTGACATTGAGTTCCATGCGGCAGGGGCCCGAAGCGTTCCGCCGGACATGCTCCACGGCTTGCTGAAAGAGCCGACGTCCGACGCCAAGACCCTGTGCCTGCGGCAGGACGTAGATCTTCTGCAGATGGAAAAGCTGCTCCCCCTCCCGTTCCACCGAGACATATCCGCACGGACGGCCGTCGAGCAGCGCCAGGTAGAAGCAATGCCCCTCGCGGAACTGCCGGCGAAGACTCTCCTCGGAATACATCCACTCCATCATGTAGTCGAGCTGCTCCGGAGTGAGGATCTCGCGATAGGTGACCGGAAAGGCCACCGCAGCGACCTCGCGGATCTGCGGAATGTCGGCCTCCGTGGCCGGGCGGAGATAAACGCGCTGCAAAGTCAACCATTCATCACGCGTCAGGCACAGGATCTCACCCGCTTGCGGCGAACCGCCAGCGAGACCCTGCAACCCGGATTCAGTCCGAAGGTAACGAAAGCCGCACTTTTCCATCACGCGTCGCGAAGCAGCGTTACCAACAAAGCAACTGCCCCAGAGAGCCGTCAACTCCAGCTCCTCGAATGCGCGGCGAACCAACCCGCCCAAGGCCTCCGGCATCAGTCCACGGCCACGCCACGACGTACCGATCCAATAACCGACCTCGGCTTCGGTCGCTCCGATCCGAAAATGACTCGACGACGGAAAGAGCAGTCCGACGCAACCGACAGGCCGCCCCGTCTCCCGCAGCACCACGGCATAGGTTTCAGGGGAAGCAAAGACCGTACGGATCACCTCGGCACTCTCTTCAACACTGCGGTGAGGTTGCCAACCCGCCGCAGGTCCCACCTGCGGATCCCGCGCTATGGCGTACAGATCGGGCGCATCCTCCGCCCGCCATGGACGAAGCTCCAGCCGTCGTGTCATCAAGGATTCGATCATGATTGTTCGGATTTAAACAGGCCCAACGAAAGAAGGCCGACTCGAAAAAGCCGGCCTTAAATCTTTCCTGCGAAAAACTAAGCGTACTTGAACGTCGACTCGTCCGATACGGTCAGCTTCTTGCGTCCCTTTGCACGACGCGCAGCCAGCACCTTGCGACCATTGGCCGTAGCCATGCGAGCACGGAAACCGTGCTTGTTGATACGCTTGCGACGCGAAGGCTGGTAAGTTCTCTTCATTGCCATAGCTCTATCTGTTTTTTATTGTTTCAGACATTTTTACGGATTGCAAAAGTACAACAAAAAACTGATCCACAAAAATTTTTCGCGAAAATATTTCGTCCCGCCGGGGAAAAAGCCCGTTTTTCGATTATCTTTGTAGTAAAACGGCAGGCTCCGGATCCCCCGACCTTTCACGTCGGCACCCCTTTTGCCTCCGGTTCCGAAAACCCTTAACACTCTTCGAAATGGCTATCTTCAAGGTCGAAGGCGGTCACCGCCTCCACGGTGCCATAACCCCGCAGGGCGCCAAAAACGAAGCGCTCGAGATCCTCTGCGCCACGCTGCTCACCCCAGAACGCGTCGTCGTCAGAAACATCCCCAGGATCCTCGACGTCATGCAGCTCATCGAACTGCTCCGACGCATGGGCGTCATCGTCGAACAGCTCGCCGACGATACATACGCCTTCCAGGCCCGCGACATCGACTTCGAATACCTCCACAGCGAAGACTACCGTCAGCGCTGCACCCGCCTGCGCGGTTCGGTGATGATCATCGGCCCGATGCTCTCCCGGTTCGGCGTCGGGTATATGCCCAAACCCGGCGGCGACAAGATCGGCCGCCGACGGCTCGATACCCACTTCCTCGGATTCCAGAAGCTCGGCGCCACGTTCAACTTCGACATCGCCGACGAATTCTTCATGGTCGAGGGCCGTCAGCTCAAGGGTACCTACATGCTGCTGGACGAAGCCTCCGTAACCGGCACGGCCAACATCATCATGGCCGCCGTTCTGGCCCACGGCACCACGACCATCTACAACGCCGCCTGCGAACCCTACGTGCAGCAGCTCTGCCGCATGCTCAACCGCATGGGAGCCCGCATCTCGGGCATCGCCTCGAACCTGCTCACCATCGAAGGGGTCGACTCCCTCGGCGGAACCGAACATACGCTGCTGCCCGACATGATCGAGGTCGGCAGCTTCATCGGCATGGCCGCCATGAACCGCTCGGAGCTCACCATCCGCAACGTCTCCTACGAGAACCTCGGCATCATCCCCGCCCAGTTTGCCCGCATGGGCATCCAGTTCGAACAGCGCGGCGACGACATCTACATCCCCGAGCAGGACCACTACAGCATCGAAACCTTCCTCGACGGTTCGATCATGACCATTGCCGACGCCCCGTGGCCCGGCCTGACGCCCGACCTGCTGTCGATCTTCCTGGTCGTCGCCACCCAGGCCAAGGGAGCCGTGCTGATCCACCAGAAGATGTTCGAAAGCCGTCTGTTCTTCGTCGACAAACTGATCGACATGGGTGCCCAGATCATCCTCTGCGACCCCCACCGCGCCACGGTCATCGGCCATGACCACCGGATCTGTCTGCGCGCCACGCGCATGACCTCGCCCGATATCCGTGCCGGCGTCGCCCTGCTGATCGCCGCCATGTCGGCCGACGGCGTCTCGACGATCCAGAACATCGAGCAGATCGACCGCGGATACAAGGATATCGATGTCCGGCTCAACGCCCTCGGCGCCCGCATCACGCGCATCGACGAGTGCGAAATCCGCAAATAGAACCGCAGCCTGCTGCAAAAGTAACCAACCCGTCACCCGGCGGCCGCAGCCGTAAACCGGCCGGCGGCCGGGCCTGTTGTTCCAAACCGCAAGAAAAACCTATGTTTCTCGAAAATGCCAGCCGGAAGGGCTGGATCGAAGTGGTCTGCGGATCGATGTTCTCGGGAAAGACCGAGGAGCTCATCCGCCGGCTCAAACGGGCCCAGTTCGCCCACCAGCGCGTCGAAATCTTCAAACCCCGCATCGACGTCCGTTACTCCGAGGAGGAGGTCGTCTCGCACGACGCCAACGCCATCCGTTCGACCCCCGTCGAGTCGCCGCAGAACATCCTGCTGATGACCTCCGATGTCGATGTCGTGGGGATCGACGAGGCCCAGTTCTTCGACGACAGCATTGTCGACGTCTGCCGGCAGCTGGCCGACAGCGGCGTGCGCGTCATCGTCGCCGGTCTCGACATGGACTACACCGGGAAGCCCTTCGGTCCGATGCCGGCCCTGATGGCCACGGCCGAATACGTCACCAAGGTTCATGCCATCTGCGTGAGGTGCGGCAACCTGGCCCACCACTCCCACCGTCTGACCAGTGACGACAAGCAGGTGATGCTCGGTGCCCAGGACAGTTACGAACCTATCTGCCGCCACTGCTTCCGCGAACTGCGGATGGCCGAGGAGAAGGGGCAGAAATGACCGCCGACCGGCTCTGCCCGAACGAAAGAGAAAAAGCGGGACGGACTCTTTGAAAAGGGTCCGTCCCGCTTTCGTCAACCGATCCGCTTCTGGTATCAGCGGGCAGCTCGCAGCGCCTCGATGAAGACCGGCCACAATGCCCACAGATTCTCGGTCTGCAGCCACAATTCACGGGCCTGCGCCTGCGCCGAGGGGCGTTCGCTCTCGATATCGCGCAGGTAGGCCTCGTCGGCCGGATGCTCCGCGGCGGTGAACTCCTCGAACCACGGGGCAAAATGTGTCCGGAAGCGCTTCAGCTCCCCCTCGGGAAGCTTGCCGTCGCGCCGGTAGGCCGACCACAGCAGCAACAGTTCGCGAGCCGCCGATTTGTCCGAAATATCGTTGATCACCTCGTCGAAGAGCTCATCCTCGCCCATGGCCAGGTAGTCGAAGGCCAGCAGCTGGCTCCCCTCGAGATGGTCCTCCGGATCGAGCTCCAGCAGCATCTCGAGCAGCGCCGCCGACATCTCGAAATCGTTGATCAGGAAATGGTCGATGGCCGAGGCCTGGATCAATTCGAGCGCCGCCCGCGAATTACGGTGGTTCCACTCGAGATTCACCTCCTCGTCCTCGGGGATAAGCTCCGCAAGGCGCTGAAAAGCCTGAAAACGGGCGTTGCAGGCCCCCTCCACATCCCCCTCACGCTGCATCTGCCGCGTGCGGGCCAGCACCTTCTCGAAATCATAGGGCCCCTCGCCGATCACCTCGAAGGTCTGATCGGGCGTAGGTTCAAGCATTGCCTTTTGCATATTCGCGTCGTAATTTGAAAATCATCAATAAAAGTGTTCCCAGCGTCAGCACCCCTCCCAGCACGTAGGCCAGCAGGCGGTTTTCCATCCCGAAAAACTGCCCCGAAACAAAGAGAAACGAGGCACAGACGTAGGTCATGAAGATCGCCGGCAGCAGCGCCACCCAGACGTTCCACCGATGGCGGACAAGGTAGACGGTGATCGACCACAGCACGAGCGTGGCCAGCGTCTGGTTCGTCCAGGCAAAATAACGCCACACGATGTCGAAATTGACCGTCGTGATCCAGTATCCCACGACAAAGAGCGGGATGCAGATGGCAAAACGCTTCCAATAGCTTCGCTGTTCGAGGTGGAGCATGTCGGCAATGATCAGCCGCGCCGAGCGGAAAGCCGTATCCCCCGACGTGATCGGGGCCGCTACCACTCCGAGCAGGGCCAGAATCCCCCCGACAATCCCCAACATGCCGTTCGACACCGTATCAACCACCCAGGCCGCACTGCCGCTGTGTTGACCCAGGGCCGTTGAAAGTTCGCCGGCTCCGCCGAAAAAGGCCATGGCTGCCGCCGCCCAGATCAGGGCAATGATCGATTCGGAGATCATCGCCCCGTAGAAGACCGAACGGCATTCACGTTCGTTGCCCACGCAGCGGGCCATCAGCGGCGACTGCGTGGCATGGAATCCCGAAATGGCTCCGCAGGCGATCGTGATGCAGAGCGTCGGGAAGATCGGCAGGCTCTGCGGATCGAGCTGGAAGTTGTGCAGCGTCGTCAGTTCGGGGATTCTCCAGCCTCCGAAAAGCAACGCCCCGACCAGCCCCACGGCCATGGCGATCAGCGCCACGCCGAAGAGCGGATAGATCTTGCCGATGATCTTGTCGATCGGCAACAGGGTGGCAATGAAGTAGTAGATCAGGATGATCCAGACCCACGAAGGAATCGACACCGACGGTGCAAGGCTGTTCAGCAGCTGGGCCGGGCTGAGCACGAATACCGCCCCGACCAGGATCAGCAGCAGCACCGAAAAGAGACGCATGAACTGACGCATGCCTCCGCCCAGATAGCGGCCGACCACCTCGGGAATGCTCAGTCCGTCGTTGCGCACGAGCATTACGCCCGACAGAAAATCGTGCATGGCACCCATGAAGATACCGCCCAGGGTGATCCAGAGAAAGGCCACCGGGCCGAACGAGGCACCGAGAATGGCCCCGAAGATCGGGCCCGTACCGGCAATGTTGAGCAGTTGGATCAGGAAGACCCGCCAACGCGGCAGCGACACGTAATCCACACCGTCGTAGAGTCGGTGGCAGGGAGTCTCGGCCGACGGATCGACCTTGACCAGACGTTCCAGGAAACGTCCATAAGAGAAATAGGCTCCGATCAACAGCGCCAGGCAAACCAGAAAAGTAATCATAAAACAGCTATCCGGGGTCAGATTTACTGCGAATATAAAAATAAATGCGAAATTTTTCACCATTTTCTTGCATGAAAAAAAATTTTTGCTGATATTTGCAGTCCCAAAGCGAGAGGTAATCCTCTTACGAAGGGCGGGTGAGGGTCCCCGAAAGGGGCGAGAATCCCGGGGCCGGAAAGCCCGAAACCCTGCAGGCCGAATTAGCTCAGCGGTAGAGCACTTCACTCGTAATGAAGGGGTCCCGAGTTCAAATCTCGGATTCGGCTCTCAAAGAGGAGAGGAGGTATCGAAAGAAGCCTCCTCTTTTTTCGTATCTGAACCGTCTGCCGACGATCGGCAGGCGTTTTTTGTTGCCGGAGAGCGATCCGGACCGCAAAGTCTGCATTCCCGATCCCGAAAAGATGGAACGAACGGCCGTTCGCCTCAGAGACCGGATGCGACGCGGGCCCCGCCGGTCCGAACAGACAAGCCCTCCTTCCAACGCCGCTTCCGACCGGCCTCCCGAGACACAAAGCCTTCCCGAGACAAAAAAGAGGCAGCGAGAAGTTCAACTTCCCGCTGCCTCCATTTACGTGAAAGGGCAACCTACATGGGCATGGACGAGATCCGTGCCGAGGTTGTCGATGCCGCGGCGCGGTTCAGACGGATCTCGAACCGGTAGAAGCGGCCCCCTTCCAGCAAAAGCTCGCTGTCGGGAACATACAGAAATGTTTCGCCCTCGAGCGCAATCTCGAACAGCGTCTCTCCCGCCGGGAGCGTCTGCGGAACGACAAGCAGCCGCATCGGTTCGGTCGCATTGCCCGCCACGACAGCTCCGTTGCCGGAGGGGATCATGTCGACAGGCGTGTCGGCCCGGCTAGTCAGACCACTGCCCAGATCGAATTCGCACGAACTCAGCACCTGCTTCACCGTAACCGTCGCACCGGCCAGCTCATCCGCCGAGGTAAAGCCTTCGCCGGGCTGCAGCACCACGTCGAGACGCGACATGCGATGGGCAAAGGTCAAAACCACCGGATCATCCGTCGGCGAGACATTCTGCCGCACGGCACTCATCAGATCGCTGTTCGTATAGTTCCGTCCGACGCTCTGATCCGGCTCCACAGTGAAGACAAAGCTCCGTCCCTGGGTGAAATCCTCCCGGTAGGGGTAATAGGCATAGAGATCGACCGCCTGCTCGGGATACTTCACCGTCGACATCTCGACCCCCTCGGCCGTCTGCGTACAGAGCCCGTTGTTGAAATAGCGCACCCCATCAAGCGACGGTGCTTCGTCCCCCGTACGGTTCAGTACGACCAGTCCGAACTGATCCCCCTGTTCAAAGGCAAGATCCGTAGCCCGGGTGGCTGCCTCGACACGCGTTGTCAGGCTGAGTGTCGGACGCCCGTCCATCAACGCCTCATCTTCCCGGGAACAGCCGGTCGCCAACGCCAGCAGACCGACCCAACATAGTATAAGTCCGTTTTTCATTGTTTTCTCGTTTTTCTGATTAATCCTTTACGCAGCGTACCGAGCAACCGGTCTCCTTGCCCCACGAACTGCCTGTCGTCAGCGCCTGATCCGTAGCATCGAGACGTGCATAAGGTGCCGACAGCGGCGACAGCGAAGCCGTATTCGTCGTCCACCAGGTCGCCTTGGATCCCAGCGTCTCGAAGCCGTTCCACTTGCGGGCTCCGCCCGGCAGGGCCGTAAAACCGTAAGTGTCGGACCCCTGATACTCCGGTCGGGTGTCGCCCCACGTATCGCACCAGCCCTCGGTCGACTTCAGTACCACACCGGCATTGCCTCCCAGGTAGGTGTTCAGCACCTCCCACTCGGCCACCGAAGGCACGTGCCACCCCTCGGGGCAGAGCTTGCCCGTATGGGCCGCATGCCAGTTGTAGAGCAGGCCGTAGCGCTCGCCGTTCGCCGGATCGTTCTCATACATGCAGCAGGCCGGCTCCTCGGAGTTCTCGCAGGCCGCCCAGGCATCCTGATCCTCCAGCCAGGCGATGGGCGATCCGTCGTTGAAGTTCCGCACCCGCAGATTGGCCCCCAGCCACTGCTGCGAACCGATGCGTACAACGGGATACTCGTTGCCATCGATATCCCGGACAACGCGCGCATCCTCGTCCGGATCGATCTCCACGAGCGTCTCGTCCGACGAAGAGCCCGTCGTCCAATCCTCGATCACCGGCATGAGGGCAACCTCCTCGCCCTGGGACGTACGGTTGATCGTCAGCGTAAAGGTGTAGCGCTTCCCCGGCTCGAAGGTCAGATCGCGCTCCGTCGTGCAGCGGAAGTTGCGCGTGCCGATCCGGACGTTGAACAGATAGGAGCGGGCTGCGACCTCCTGCGGCGGAATGATGGCCACGACGCCGACGGCCCGATCCTCCGTCGTGCGGAACGTGCCGTGGGGCTCGATATTCACCGCAATCGAGGGTTGCGACACCTCGCCGCTCGCAAAATCGACCTGCGCCACCTGCGCCACATTCATGACGCGGACCTGCGCCCCGAGCAGCCCGGACGGATCGCTGTAGCCCGTACCGGGTTTCAGTTCGAAGTCGAGGCGGGACATCAGCCGCTTGAAATCGAGCCGGATCGCCTGCTCCGTACGGGCCGTCTGCGGCGCACGGGCCAGCATGCGGTCGCTCGTGCGGAAGGCCTCGTCGTCCCGCTGATCAATCGCCACGGAGATCTCGTAACTCGACTTGTCGGCACTCAGCCCCTTTTCGTCGTACGGGAAATAGGCGTAGAAATCCGAGGCCCCCGTATACTCCGTCGGCCAGAAACAAGGGGTGGATCCGGTGAGGGTGCCCATCGTCATGACCAGCTCCTTGTTGTTGATATACCGCGTTCCGACGAGGGCCGCCTGCGGATCGGAGGTCGACTCGACACAATACAGACCGACGGCATCCCCCTCCTCGAAGGCCGTATCCGTCGCCCGCGTACAGGGGACGATCGTCGGTTCGAAACGCAGTTCCAACTCCCCGGAGACATCGGGACGCCCCGTCGCATCGTCCGTTCCGTCGCATCCGGCCGCTCCGGCCAGCAGGGCGACACAGGCTGCATAAATCGCTATATTCGTTTTCATAACTGTTCCGTTTGAAGATTAAAAATCGTGCACGCAGCGAACCGAAAGCCCGCTGTGACGGTCTCCGACATACTGATCCAGCGCATCGCCCTGCGTCCGCAGACCGTAATAGTAGGTCATCTCGGCGGAGAAGTCACTGTCGCTCCACCAGTAGCCGTTCGTCCCGGCATAATAGAATTTCGCCACCGTGGGGTCGTTCGGATCCGCCCGCAGCGAACCGCCCGGAAGCCCTCCGAAGCCCGTCTCGTCGGTTGCCGACTCGCCGTCGGGCCATCCCTGAAGGGCCTTCAGCTGCGGAGCCACGCCGAGCCACGAACCGAAATCGTTCTGCGTGCCTCCCAGGGCGGCTCCCAGCGCATCCCAATCCTCAACGGTCGGGACATGCCACCCCTCGGGGCAGAGCTTGTGCGTACGGACCGCCGCCCGGTTATAGAGCAGACCGTAGCGTTCGCCGTTCGCCGGATCGTTCCCGTACGCGCAGCAGGCCCCCTCTTCGGATGCCATCCAGACCGTGCCGTCGGAGATCTGCTGGATCGGCGTGCCGTCGTTGTAGCGGGTCGTCCGCAGGTTGGCATCCATCCAGTACTGACGGCCGATGTGCAGAATGCCGTAGCTGTTGCCGTCGCCATCCTCCACGCTCGTCCCCGACGGAGGCAGGATCTCGTCGCCGTTCAGCGACTCATCGCCGCCCGGCACCCAGTCGGTGACCGTGACGTCGGTCTGCACGGTGACCCCCTCGAACGACTGGCTCAAAGTGAGGGTCAGCACGGCACGCCGGCCCCCCTGCAGATCCAGCTCCGAGGAGGGACGATAGTCAAACCGTTCGTCGCCCGCGAGGATCGAGACGAACGTCGTTCCGGCGGCGATCCGCTGCGGAATGACGATCGCGGAGAGCCCCGTCAGGAGACCGTCCTGCAACGTCAGTTCGCCATGCGGCGTCACGTCGACGGCCGCACCGGAAGCGGTGCAGCTACCCGTCTCGAAGGAGCAGGCCCCCTCGGTCCGGATCCCCTGCAGGGTGACCTGCGCCGCGGCAAGGTCGTCCGCCGTATAGCCGTAACCGGCCTTCAGGGCGATGTCCACACGGCTCATCGCATGGGTGAACTCCATCGGCACACTCCCCCCGACGGCCTCATAATCGGTCACCTTGCCCAGCAGCAGGTCGCAGTCCGCAAAGTCGGCATCGGCTCGCTGGTCGGCGGCAAGCGTCAACGGAAGTTCAACCGAACCCGCCTCGAGGGCCGTCTCACGATACGGAGCGTAGGCATACAGATCGAACCGGCTCCCGCCGCCCGCCGGGAAGGTGATCTCCGGCGTCGAGAGGTAGAGATCCCCCGAACGGGCAAATGCCACGTTCGAAAAGAGCCGTTCGCCGGCGAGCGCCTCCGCCCCCGCAGCCTCCTTCTGAACGACGTAAAGACCGAACGATTCGGGCGCAACGTCCGTCTGACCGCTCGCGGCCAACGGGCGGACGGCAATCCGGCCGGGTGCAACATCCGGAGCCGACGACTCCTCGTTCGTCTGGCATCCGCCGGCAAGCAGGAGCAGACTGAGGCTCCCGCTGCAAACTATTTGATGGATTCTCTTCATCTTGGTCATAGGTTTAATTTCGGTAACGGATGCAGCGGACCGAATATCCGGTGCGCTGTTGCGGCGAGGTAATCAGCACGGTCGGACGGTTGTAGTAGAGATAGAAGCCGTTGGCCTGCGAGGCGTTCACCGCCGTACTGCTCCACCAGTAACCGTAGGACTCGAAGTTCCAGTAGGTTCCGTCGTCCTCGCGCGAACCGCCGGGAAGGCCGTTGAAACCGCTGCTGTTTGTTCCCTGGTAGGCCGGGTTCTCATCGCCCTTGTACTTCCAGCCGGAGGTGCTCTTCAGCTTGTCTCCGGCCACGTCCTCGCCGCCCAGGAGCTCGATCATCATCTGAATCTCCTCGACCGACGGCACGTGCCAACCCTCCGGACACAGCTGTCCGGTCGCCACCGCATAATAGTTATACAACAGTCCGAAACCGGCAATCTGCGCCGGGTCGTTGTTCTGGTAGCAGTAGGCGACCGTCTTGTCGGCGGCGTTCTCGCCCCAGACCGTCGCATCCTCGATGCACGTAATCGGGGTGCCGTCGTTCAGCTTCGTGGTGCGCAGATTCTCGGCCATCCAGTACTGCGTCCCGATCTTGACCACCGGATAGCTGTTACCCTCGATGTCCGTCACGTTCCCGGGCATGTCGTCCCCCGGCTCGACCGTCTCGTCGATCGTCAGGCCGTCCGTCCAGTCCCGTTCGGTAACCGTCACCGAGATCGTCGGCCCCTCGACCGTCACGGCCACCTCGTAGCGTTTGCCCGAGCGGAGCTCCAGCGCCTCGCCCAACGAGTAGGCGTTCGTCGAGTTCCCGAGCTGGAGGCGGATCACCTCGTCCGCAGCCTCGATCCGCTGCGGAACCGCAATCAGCGACAGTCCGGAGAGCCGTTCGCCGTCGGAGGTCAGCGTTCCGTAGGGCCGTATCTCCCGGGGATTCGACGAAGCCGTCACACGCCCCTCGGCGAAATCCACCTCCGCCGCGGTCCGAAGAAGCATCGTCACCCGGGCATCCGCCCATCCGGACAGCGCCTCTCCGTCCGCTCCGGCGAAGGAGAGATCGATGCGCGAGAACTGCCGCTGGAAATCCATCTCGACCGCTCCCTGCCTGCCGGCCTCGACACGTGCCGTCGCCACCATCAGGTCAGACGCGGCAAAGCGCGCAGCATCCGACTGATCCTCCGCCACGGAGACGGCCGCCACAGTCGTCCCGGAGCCAAGCATCTGCGCGGCATAGGGCGCATAGGCCACAAAGGTGCTCTCCGTATCCTGATACGTCAGGGTGGAGGGCCCTTCGAACAGTTGACCCGTGCAGGTCAGTCGGGCATTGTCAATATACCGGGGTGCATCGGCCGTGAAAGAGCCCTCGACGGCATATAGGCCCAGAGTGGCCCCCTCCTCAAAGCGATCCCCGGCGGTTGAACCGTCCCACGAGACCATCTTCCCTTCGATGCGGATCGGCTCGGCCGCGACAGGCTCTGTCGAATTGTCCGAACCGTCACCGCATGCCGTCACACCGACAAGCAGTGCGCCTGCACCCGCAAGGGCAAACAGCCGCTGATAGTTGTTATGTCGTTTCATAAACCGATCGTTTTTAGTTGACTTTTACACAACGAACATACATGCCCGAGGTCATGTAATAAGAGTCGATATAGGGCGAATTGCTCAGATACAGGTAATAGGGCGTGTCGCCGCTCTTGTAGGAGGTCCAGAACCCGGCTTCCGTCATATACCAGTAGTAGCAGGAAGCGATGCCTCCGGGCAGCGCCCCGAAGCCCGAAGCATTGGTCGGATTGTAATAATCCCACCGGCTGTCGGGGGCCATCAGATCCGCGGCCGAGGGCACGGCGTCAAGCAGCGACTGCGTCTGATCCCAGTCGGGAAGGCTCCAACCCTCGGGACAAAGTTTGCCCGTATCGACCGTATAGTAATTGTAGAGAAGGCCGTAGGTCGGACGGTTATCCGGATCGTCCATGAAATCGCAGGCCGCCGGCGAAGTCTTCTCGTCCCACGACATATCGTTGCCCAGGGCTATCGGAATCTCCGTGCCGTCCGTCAGGTGGAGCGTCCTCAGATTGGCCGCCATCCATGTCAAACCTCCGATCTCGACAACGGGATACTCGTTGCCGTCGACATCCGTCACCGAGGTCGGAGCCGGATCCGGTTCCGGTTCGACGGCCGAGTCATCCTCCACACACCGTACCGACATGGCGACCCGCTTGTAATGGGTATCCATATAGGAGTACATGCTCAGATAGAGGTAGGAGGCCGGGAAGCTCTGCGTATCGTCGAAGGTGGAGCTCCAAAAATAGGCGTCGCCGAACAACCAGCTGTTGTCGAACAGCATGCCCGCCGGCAGAGCGCTGAATCCGGTCGTATTGGTCGGTTCATACATGCTGCTCCAGTTTTCGTCGGGCGCCATCAGCGAATAACTCCCCTTCATCGTGGAGAAGGGCAGCGTCTCCAGCTCCTCGCGCGAGGGGACCTTCCACCCCTTCGGGCAGAGGTTGCCCGGCTCGACCGCATAGAAGTTGTAAAGCAGACCGTAACGGTCGCGGTAGTCGGCGTTGTTCTCCGGGGCGCAGGCCGCCGGCGAAGTCAATGCAATCCACTCCTCCGTACCTCCCTCAACAACCGGAATCTCCGTTCCATCGTTGTAATGCGTCGTGCGGAGGTTGGAGGTCAACCATCGTTTTCCCGCGATTTCGACTACCGAATACTCGTTTCCGTCGGCATCGAGAACCGTCTCACCCGACGGTTCGGGACGATTGGCATCACCCACGATGACGTCCCCTTCCTGCCACTCTGCAATCTGGGTGCTCACACGAAGTGTCGGACCCTGGGATGTCATTCCGATCGTTGCGGTAAAGAGATGACTTCGACCCGATTCGAACGTAAAGTCCGAACCCGGTTTATAGGCCAATGTCTTCCCCCGGAATGTAAAATAGAGAACCGATTCACCAGCCAGGCGGGTCTGAGGAACCACGATGGCCGAAAGCCCCGAAAGCATGCCGTCACTCGCCTTCGACAGATGTCCGAAAGGCTGGATGTCGGACACATCGGAAAGCTGATCGATCTGTCCTGCATCAACATCATAACGCGCTGTCGTTGAGAATGATTTCAGCTGCACATCCACATCAAGCAACTCATCGGCCGTAACCCCTTCACCCGCCTTCACCTGAATCAGCATCTGGCTCAGCACATGGCGAAAAGAGACTGGAACGGCCTCTCCGTCGGGTATTACCTCACGGGCAACGGCTACCAGCCGGTCTGAGGTCATTCGGGCCTGCGCATCCCGTTGGTCCACAGCCACCCCGACTGCAAGCGTCGAGGAACCTGCATCAAAACCAACCGCATCATAGGGATAGTAGGCATAGAATGTATTGGGGGTCGTCGCATCCGGGAAATAGGCCGTGGCCGTCGCAATGAAACAACCGTCACGATATTCAAACTTCACGTTATCCTCCTAACGGACACCTGAAAGAGGCTGCTCTGCGCCGTTCTCCCATGGAACAACAGTCAATCCGATGGCGTCTCCCTGATCAAAAGCGGTTCCGGATACACGAGTCATGATACTCGGTGCCAACGTAATGCGGAGTTTCGAATCGAAATCCGCCACATCCGATTCCGCGGTTGTACACGACGGGGCCATCAGCAGGCCGACCGCCGACCAAAGCACAAAGCCGTACAGGGAGAGACGGGTTGTCGCTCGACACCTCGCTCTCCTGGGGTTTGGGTACAATTTATCCATAGTTAATAAAAGATTATATGAGGTGTTTGATTAAAAGAGGCAAAGATTAAATACATTCTATCAGTTTATAATATATTATAACATTAAACCGATAAAACGAAAACAAATTTATACAAAACCAGCTATTAAACAAATTTTTTTCTTGTAAAATTCCGCCTTTTTATATTTTTTTCATACATTTAAACTCGAATCAAGACACGAATGCCACCCACAAATCCAATACTATGATTCGAACTGTCAGCCCCGCATGGCTTGTCATCGGCCTTCTCTTTGCAATGCTGTTAACCGTTCAACCAACTACGGCACAATCCAATACGGCTACCGTCAGGCTGCCCGACGGATCCTCCCTGCCGGTGCAGATCCATGGAGATGCACGGTTTCATTACGAAACGACGATCGACGGCTATCCCGTCGTTCAGGGACCCGACGGATTCTATTATTACCTGACTGACTCTCAGGGGCGCTCCGTTCGCAGTGCCGTCCGGGTATCCGCCCGCAACCGCCGAACCGCCGAAGAGCTCCGGCTGCTGGCAACACTCCCCCGCGGAGTCGCCGCATCGGCCCGGCTCCGCACCCCGCAAAGTCAAACCCGTGCCGGTCTGGAGACGGGGTTCCCCACGACCGGAGACGTACGGTCGCTGGTTATCCTGGTCAATTTCAACGACGTGACCTTCACTACAGCCGGCCCGCAGCGCGCCTTTGAACGCATGCTCAACGAAAAGGGTTACAGCGACAACGGCGCCATCGGAAGTGCCCGCGACTACTATCTCCAGAACTCCGGAGAACGGTTCCGTCCGACCTTCGATGTCGTCGGCCCATTCACGCTGGACCACCCTGTCGCCTATTACGGCGCCAACACGGACTATAGAGATCCCAACGCCGAAAAGATGATTGTCGATGCCTGCCGCAAGGCCGCTGCAGCCGGGGTTGACTTCGCGCAGTATGATCTCGACAATGACGGGAAAATTGACAACGTCTTCGTCTATTATGCCGGATACAACGAATCCGAAGGCGGCGGTTCGAATACCGTCTGGCCCCATCGGGGCGAAGTATCCGACTCGGGCGAAACCTTCAACGGGAAGACGCTCTGCGTCTATGCCTGCACCTCGGAGCTGAGCGGCTCGGAAGGGTTTGACAGCCGCATGGCCGGCATCGGAACCTTCTGCCACGAATTCGGCCACGTCCTCGGATGGCCCGACTTCTACGATACCGACGGCAGCGACTCCGGAACGGGCAGCGGCATCTTCAACTGGTCGCTCATGTGCCGCGGCAGTCTGAACGACGGCGGACGGATCCCGCCCGCCCTGACGGCCGTGGAGCGCATGCTGGCAGGATGGCTCACCCCGACCGTACTGAGTCGATCGGGCGATTACACGCTGCAGCCGATCCAGGAGAACGAGGCCTGTCTGATCAGAACCGACACGGAGGGGGAGTTCTTCCTCCTGGAGAACCGCCAACTGACGGGGTGGGACCAGGCCCTCAAGGGGCACGGGCTGCTGATCTACCACGTCGACCGCTCCCAACGGCTGGTCGAAGGCTACACGGCTCTCGACCGCTGGATCTACAACATTCCCAACAACATCGCGGCCCACCCCTGTCTACGTCTGATCACGGCCCGACCCGATTCGGGAGAGGGGTACGAAGCCTTCATGCCCTATCCCGGCCAGACCGGCAACCGCGAATTCTCGGCCTCGAGCCGTCCGGCAGCCCGCAGCTGGTCCGGAGCCCCGCTCCCCGCCGAGGTGTACGACATCACCGAAACGACGGACGGAACCATCCGCTTCTCGGTGCGCATGGCCGCCGGCAGCATCGAAGAGCTCCGCATCGAGGGCCGCGAACGGGCCATCGTCGGGGATACGGTGCAGATGCGGGCCGTGATCTCGCCCGAAGGGGCATCCGGTGATCTGGAGTGGAGCAGCGACAACGAAGCCGTGGCCACGATCGATGTCCGGAGCGGAACGGTTACCTGTCTGAAGAGCGGCGAGACGACCATTCGGGTCACCGCCCCCTCGACGGGTGCCTCTGCCGGATTCCAGCTCTCGGTCGTGGAGGGGACGCTGCTGCGCGGCCGCGTCTGGAACAGCGCGAAGAGTCCGCTGGAAGGGGTCCGCATCGAACTGAGCGACCAGTCCGGTGAGTGTCTGGCCACCTTCACGAGCGATGAAGAGGGGTGCTTCGCCAGTGGCGAAAACGAGGTGTCAGAAGGGAGTTATTCGCTGCAGCTTCGCGGAGAGGGGTATCCCGCACAGGCTGTCGCCGCACGGATCGGGGCGGGAACAACACGGCTTGATCTGACGCTGCAACAGTTGGAGGAGATGGATCGCGGTGATGCCGATTTCGAGGTCTCCGTACAACCGTTCCAGAACTCGGTCTACATCGACTGGAGCAGCTCCGACGCAACCCGCTGGACGGTGGAGTGGCGCCCGATGGAGACGGCCTTCTACGCCGGATCCCGCAGCGTGGAAACGCCGCAGATCGATATCGACGGATTGTCGCCCCGGTCGGAATACGCCGTCCGGATCACCGAATCCGACGGAGCCGAATCAAAATACAGGATGGTCTACTTCTCAACGGCCGAGCCTCTGGGACGCTTTACCGGCATGGCCCTGCAGGCGGAGTACGAGACCGACACGCCGGTACTGCTGAAAGCCGTCAACATCCCGGACGGTGCCCGCCAGGAGTGGTTTATCGACGGAGAGGCCGTAAGCCAAAACAGCGTCCGACTCCCCGCCGGAGAGCATGAAGTCGAACTGCACATCTCGACCTCCGGCCACACCGAAATCATCACGAAATACATCACGGTAAAATAAAACAGTCTGCATCGAACATGAAACGATCCATCCTCCATATCCTCGCGCAACTCTTCGGAATCGTCCTCGTCGCAAGCCTTCCGACGGCCTGCGCCAACAACGGCGACATGGGCTCGAACTCTCCCGCCTGTGAAGCCTTCCTTGCCTCCGCCGTCCAATACGGCATCTACGGAGGCGGGACCCCGGTGCGGATCTTCCAACGAACAGAAGATCAGATCGTCCGCGACAGCGAAGGAACCACGCTCCGCATTCAGGATACGGAGCAGATCAGCGTATTGAACTGTACCTTCTCGGCCCGTCCGCAGGTCGGAGCAGCCGTCACGGTACGATACGAAGGGGTGGGGATTCCGCTGACGGCCGGCAGCGCCGAATTTCAGGCTCTGAAGAGCGAAGGAACGCGAATCTGGCTCTGGAACGAAAAGTTGGGGATCGGTATCGTGGCCGACAACCGTTGAAACTTCCTGTCGGTCTCGGCACAAGGAAAGGGGAGAACGGTTTCCAATCCACGAAACAAGCGGGCGCAGCATTCGGAAGAAGATGCTGCGCCCGTTGTTGGTAAGGCTGTCTCGGTCAGCGGAGGCAAATCGGAAGCGGATCAGAGGCAGGGCAGAAGCGGGTCGAAGGCAGACCGGATCTTCCCGCTACTTCTCCAACAGGGCATGACGATAGCCCTGGATCCGGTTCCAGTCGCCCCGCGTGAAGTCCGGGATCGCTACCGGCATGCTGTTGTGCTCGAGCGACAGTGCCGTCAGCGCCCCGATACACGACCATTCAGCCGCATCGTAGACATCCTGATCCGACGGCAAGCCGTTGCGCAGGCAGTAGATCAGCCGGTAGTCCATGATAAAGTCCATCCCGCCATGGCCGCCAACCTCACGGGCCTTCGCCTCCAGCTCCTTCGTGATCGGATGCTTGTATCGCTCCATCAGCGCCTTACGAACCTCCTCCGGCACGAAACTGTGCGCACTCAGGTTCTCGTGGTCCGGAACCTCCGAAGCCGTCAGCTGCTCCGGCTCGAAGGCATAGCCCTCGATCGGATACTTGTTGGCAAAACCCTTCGTCCCGGTCACCTGGTACATCCGGCTGTAGGGACGCGGCGTATAGACGTTATGTTCGAGCAGGATCGTACGGCCCCGTTCGGTCTTGATCAGCGTCAGCGTATGGTCGCCGTTGGCAAAGCGGTCGGCCCCCATCTTCTCCCGCGCAATCGCCAGCCCGTTGACCGACGGCGTATCCATCGAGACCAGGTAGTTCATCCGATCACCGCGATGGATATCAAGCAGTTGGCAGGCCGGACCCAGTCCGTGGGTGGCGTAGACATCGCCCCGGTGCTGCTGGTCGAACGACAGCCGCCAGTTCCCCTGGTAGTAGTCCCAGAAGGGCTCGAGGTTGTGGATATAAGACCCCTCGGCGTGGAGTAGCTCCCCGAAAAGCCCCTGCTGGGCCATGTTGAGCGTCGTCAGCTCGAAAAAGTCGTAGACGCAGTTCTCGAGCATCATGCAGTGACGGCGGCTCTTCTCGGCCGTGTTGACCAGCTGCCAGCACTCCTCGAGCGACGTGGCCGCCGGAACCTCCACCGCCACGTGCTTGCCCTGCTCCATGGCGTAGACCGCCATCGGAACGTGCAGCTGCCACGGCGTGCAGATATAGACCAGATCCAGATCCTCTCGCTCGCAGAGCGCCTTCCACCCGTCATCCCCGCTGTAGGAGGCCGCCGCCGGAAGACCGCGCCGCGTCAGGATGGCCTGCGCACTGTCGACCCGCTCGGGGTAGAGGTCGCACAAGGCCCGGATCGACACGCCGTCGAGGTGGGTGAAGCGCTCGACCGCCCCCGGCCCGCGCATGCCCAGCCCGATGAAGCCCACGCGGACCGTATCCATCGGTTCGCACCGCAGCCCCAGCACCGACTGTTGGCCCGCTTCGCGTTCGGGAACTTCCGTTACGAGAATTCCATCCTCGATCCGGTACCCCTCCGTACCGCGGCACGCACTCAGCAGAAGCCCCACCGCGGCGCACCACAAAACAAGGTATCTCTTCATTGTTCAGACAGTTTGGTTCGTTGTACGACAAATGTAGGAAATATTTTGAAATATGCGCGCGTTTGACTACTTTTGCGGTCATAAAAATCACCTTCCATGTTGCGCAGATTTGCAGCGGTAATCCTTTCGGCCATCCTGCTCGCTCCGGGTTGGCTCGGACTCTCGGGCATGACGCTCTTTGCGGGTTTCGTACCCCTGCTGTGGATCAGCGACTCATACGGCCCCTCGCGCCGCGACTGGTGGCGCATGTTCGGGTGGGCAACCCTGGCGTTCGTCCTGTGGAACGCGCTGACCGTCTGGTGGATCTGGTACGCCACGCCCGTCGGGCCCGTGGCCGCCACGCTCGCCTCGACCACCCTCAACCTGATTGCATTCATGCTCTTCCATACCGTCTCGAAGCGGGCCCACAAGGCACTGGCATACGTCACGCTCGTCGCCGCATGGATCACCACCGAGTACTGGTACACCGTCGGCGACTTCTCCTGGCCGTGGCTCATCCTCGGAAACGGCTTCTCGCACGAAGTCTGGGCCGTGCAGTGGTATGAATACACCGGCGTATTCGGCGGCTCGCTCTGGGTGCTGGTGGTCAACATCCTCCTCTTCGAGGCCTGGAAGGCCCGCCGAAACCTCCGCAAGTGGGGGAGCGTCGTGGCGGCCATCGCCCTGCCGATGATCCTCTCGGCGGTCGTCCGCGGCTGCTGGAAACAGCCCGGCGAAGGGGCGGTCCGCGTCAGCATCATCCAGCCCAATGTCGACTGCTACGACAAGTTCCACGGCGACAGCGAATGGCAGGAGCAGAATATCCTCCAGCTGCTGGGCGAAGTCCCCGGCGACGCTCAATTCATCCTGCTCCCCGAAACCGCCGTCCCGGGATACTACAACGAACCCCTCCTGAGCGACTACCCCTGGGGAGCAGGCGATGAGGCCGGCCTCTTCTGGCAGCAGCTGCGCGATTCGCTCTGTCGGAACCATCCCGGAGCCCTGCTCGTCACCGGAGCCAACACCCTGCGCCACTACGCCGCCGGAGCTCAGACCGAAACGGCCCGACGCGACCGGTTCGGAAACGGCTATTACGACGTCTTCAACTCGGCCGTGGGGCTCGATTCGACCGGCCGCATGCAGCTGCACCACAAGGGTCGGCTCGTCATCGGCGTCGAAAACACCCCGACGTGGGTCTTCGACGTGCTGCGCTTCCTGGTCATCGACCTGGGCGGCGTCGTCGGCCAGATCGGCAAGGGTCAGCACGGCACCGCCTTCGATCACGACGGCGTGAGCGTCGGCCCCGCCATCTGTTACGAGGGGCTCTACGGCGACTTCTACGGCGACTTCGTCCGCCGCGGCGCCCAGTTCATGGCCATCGTCTCGAACGACGGCTGGTGGGGCGATACCCCCGGGTACCGCCACCTCTTCTCGATCTCGCGCCTGCGCGCCATCGAACACCGCCGCGCCATCGCCCGGTCGGCAAACACCGGTCAGTCGGGATTCATCTCCCCGCTGGGCGACGTGGGCCAGACGATGGGCTGGGAAGAACGCGGCGTCCTCTCGGCCGAGGTGCCCCTCAACTCCCAGATGACCTTCTATACGCGCTACGGCGACTACGTGGCGCGCATCGCGGAATACGTCCTGCTGCTCTCGGTACTCTACTTCGTGGCCTACCGGATCAAACGGCGAAACTATCTTGTGAAATAAAAACCTTTTGCTGTCATGAACTATAACCAGACTCTCGAATTCCTCTTCCAATCGTTGCCCGCCTTCGAAACCCAGGGCGCAACGGGTTACAAGCCGGGATTGGAGCGAATCTCCGCATTCTGCCGGCACATCGGAAACCCCCAGCGGAACTTCTTCACGATCCATGTCGCCGGAACCAACGGCAAAGGCTCCGTGGCTCACATCATCGCCTCCGTCCTGCAGCAGGCCGGATACCGAACCGGACTCTTCACCTCACCCCATCTGGTCGACTTCCGCGAACGGATCCGTGTCGACGGCGAGATGATCCCCAAACAGAAGGTCGTCAACTTCGTCGACAAGCACCACGACAAGATGGTCGAACTCGAACTCTCGTTCTTCGAAATGACCGCCGCCATGGCCTTCGACTACTTCGCCCAGAGCGATGTCGAGGTCGCCGTCATCGAAACCGGCCTCGGCGGCCGCCTCGATGCCACGAACATCATCGTCCCGATCCTGAGCGTCATCACCAACATCGGACTCGAACACACCGCCCTGCTCGGCGATACGCTCCAGAAGATCGCCCGCGAAAAGGCCGGCATCATCAAGAAGAGCATCCCGGTCATCATCGGCGAAGCCGACCCGCGCTACAACGAGGTCTTCGAACAGGTGGCCGCCGCCAACAAGTCGCGCGTCATCTATGCCGAACAGGAGTTCTCCTGCGAGGAGCACCACCGCGAAGGCGACCGGCAGTGCTTCCGCCTGCGCCGAAACCGCGACAACCAGGAGTTCGATGCCGAACTCGACCTGCAGGGCGACTACCAGTGCCGCAACATCGTCACCGCCTCGGCCGCCGTCGACTTCCTCCACGAGGAGACCCCGCTGACCATCTCGCGCCGCGCCTATCTCGAGGGCATGCGCAACGCCGCAGCCAACACCTCGCTGATGGGCCGCTGGCAGAAGATCGGCGACGCCCCGCTGACGATCTGCGACACGGGACACAACGCCCACGGAATCGCCTGGGTGGCCGAACAGCTCAAGGCGACGCCCCACAAGGAGCTCTACTGCGTCATGGGATTCGTCCGCGACAAGGATCTGGCCCACATTCTGCCGCTGCTCCCGCGCGAAGCCCACTATATCTTCACCCAGGCCCGTTCGGAACGGGCTCTGCCGGCTGCCGACCTGACCGCCAAGGCCGCCATCTACGGCCTGCAGGGCGAAACCGTCGAGCAGGTGGCCGATGCCGTACGGCGGGCCCGCGAACTGGCCGCGCCCGACGACATGATCTTCATCGGCGGCAGCACCTACGTCGTGGCCGAGGCCCTCTAACCCGCGCCCAATCCGCCCCGACCCGGGCACAATCCGCCCCGGGCTGCCTCTGACCCGCTCCCGACCCGGCAGCACGAAGATCCCGCCCCCCGGAAAAAAGAGACGTCCGGAACCTGTTCAGGTTCCGGACGTTTTCGTCAGGCCTCTCCCATCTTGGGCCCCGTATCGGGTATCGGATTCGGAGTCGGAATTTCAATCTTGCCCACGTTGCTCTCGTAACGCACGATGTTGTCCTGCAACGAACGAAGCAGCCGCTTGGCATGTTCCGGCGTGAGGATGATGCGACTCTTGACGCGCGCCTTCTGCACGCCGGGAAGCACCGTCGCAAAATCAATGATGAATTCCGAGGTGGAGTGCGAAATGATCGCCAGGTTCGAATAGTTGCCCTGGGCCACCTCATCGTCCAGATCGAGGTCAATACCGAATTGTTTCATCTCTGCCATATCCTTCGGAAGATTTGGTTTTTGCAAAAATAACGGCTTTATCCCCTCGATATGCAATCCCAAAGCCAAAGTTTTCGATTTTTTATCAACAGTTCCGACCCGACGACCAACCCGAAATTCCCTTTTTTCGTTTTTCTTGCCGCGGATATTGCGCTTTTTCGTATCTTTGTCGTCTAAACCCCTGTATCCGGAAATATGGCATTCGAGATCGTTGAAACCCTGTTCCGCGGGATCTGCGTGGGTGTCGCAGCTTCCATTACCGTCGGCCCCGTAGCCGTATTGTGCATCCAGCGGACCCTCTCCAAAAGCAGACGCTCCGGAATCGTCTCGGGCATCGGCGTAGCCTGTGCCGACACCTTCATGGCCATGGCCGCCCTCTTCTTCTACTCGATGCTCCAAACCCAGATCGAGCAGTACAACACCCTCCTGAGGGTCATCGGCGGAATCTTCGTCGTCATCGTCGGCGTCTTCATCTTCGCCCAGAACCCCGTCCCGCAAATCCGCCGCAACCGCGCCGGAAAAACCTCCCTCTGGCAGGATTTCGTCTCCATCTTCGGACTGACGATCGCCAATTTCATCATGGTGGTCCCCTACATCCTCGCCTTCTTCGCCGTCTTCAAAATCTCAAGCGGCGAAATGACCGACCATACCGTCGGCGGATTCTTCCGCGCCCTGTTCGTCATCGCCGGATTCTTCTGCGGAGCCTCCGCCTGGTGGACCCTGCTGGCCTGCGTCATCAACCTCTTCCGCCGCCGTTTCCGACCGCGCCACATGCTCACCATCAACCATGTGGCCGGCATCATCATCGGCGTGCTGGGCATCTATACCATATTATCCACCTTTTTTGACATCTTCCCCAATGTCGGACACTAACACCAACAAAAAGATCATAATCGCCGTCGACGGATTCTCCTCCTGCGGCAAAAGCACCTTCGCCAAGGCCATCGCCGCTCGGCTGGGCTACATCTTCATCGACACCGGCGCCATGTACCGCGCCGTAACCCTCTACGCCCTCGAACACGGCGCCATCCGTTCGGGCATGGTCGACGAAGAGGCCGTCGTACGACTCCTGGACGATATCTCGATCACCTTCCGATTCAACCCCGAACGCGGCGCCAGCGACATCTATGTCAACGGCGATCTGGCCGAGGGCAAGATCCGCACGATCGAGGTCTCGAACTGCGTGAGCCAGGTCAGCGCCATCCCCCAGGTGCGCCACAAGCTGGTGGCCATGCAGCAGGAGATGGGGCGTCAGCGCGGCGTGGTGATGGACGGCCGCGACATCGGCACGGTCGTCTTCCCCGATGCCGAACTGAAGCTCTTCATGACGGCCGACCCTGAGGTGCGGGCCCAGCGCCGATACAGGGAGCTCCGCGAAAAGGGCATGGAGGTCTCGCTTGAGGAGATCGAACGCAACGTCCGCGAACGAGACAAGGCCGACATGAGCCGCGCCGTCTCGCCGCTGCGGCAGGCCGAAGATGCCGTCGTTCTGGACAACAGCCACATGACCGTCGACGAACAGATGAAGTGGTTCCTCGAACTCTTCACCCGCGTCACCGGTCAGCAGCCCAAATACGGAAAATAGCCATGCGCATCGAAATCGACGAAAAATCGGGATTCTGCTTCGGCGTGGTCCGCGCCATCACCCAGGCCGAAGAGGCCCTCGCCGAAGGCGGCACGGTCTACTCGCTCGGCGACATCGTCCACAACCGCATCGAGGTGCAGCGCCTCGAAGAGCTCGGACTGCGGACCGTCACCCACGCCGAGATGCCTGAAATCGCCGGCAGCCGGCTCCTCATCCGCGCCCACGGAGAACCCCCGACCACCTATGCCGAGGCACGGAAGTTGGGGATTCGCGTCATCGATGCCACCTGTCCGGTCGTCGCCCGGCTCCAGCGCCGCGTCATGAAGGCCCACGAGGAGATGCGCCCCGTCGGCGGACAGGTCGTCATCCTCGGAAAACGCGGACATGCCGAGGTCGTGGGGCTCACGGGGCAGGTCGACGCCCCGACCATCGTCATCGAACGGGCCGAGGATCTGCAGCTGATCGACTTCTCGCGGCCGATCCACTTCCTCTCACAGACCACCCAGAGCATCGCCCTCTTCGAGGAGCTCGGTGCCGAGATGAAGCGACGGGCAGCGGATCCCGACCGGGTGCGCATCGACGACACGATCTGCCGCCAGGTGGCCAACCGCGAGCAGTATCTCACGGAGTTCGCCGCACGGTTCGATGTCGTGATCTTCGTCTGCGGCCGCAAGTCCTCGAACGGAAAGGTCCTCTCGGAGGTGTGCCGCCGGGCAAACCCCAGAACCCATGTCGTCGAGGAGGCCGCGGAGATCGACGCCGAATGGTTCGACGGCGCCGGAAGCGTCGGAATCTGCGGCGCGACGTCCACCCCCAAGTGGCTCATGCAGGTCGTCGCCGAAGCCGTCGCCGAGAAGACCCGCCCGCAGAAAGAGGCATAATACACGAAAACAACCAATACCGAAAACCATGAAATACTTCATCCGTTCGTTAAAATATTTCTGCGCACTGTGCGTTCTATGTGCGGTGATCATGTACCTGAACCAGTTGGCCGGGACCGCCCGTCTCACCGTCGGAGAGACCTTCTACGTGATGTTCCACACCACACGCGGCATGCTGCTGCCGGTGGTGATCGTCGTCCTGGCGGCCCTCTATCCCAAATTCGGGTTCATCGTGCGGCAGGTCGAGGGCGACATCGACGAAAACCGCCAGCAGATCCTCAATGCCTTCCAGTCGGAGGGATACTCGCTCCGCAGCGATGAGGAGGGCGTGATGACCTTCCGGGCCGACAACTGGAGCAAAAAACTCCTCCTGCTCGGAGAAGACGAACTGAAAGTTTCACAATACGGACAATGGATCCGCATCGAGGGGATTCGCCGCAGCGTCGCCCGCGTGCAGTATCGCCTCGATTCGTATCTGGAGATGTGCAAGCGCGATGAATAACAGAAAATACCGCCCGCTGATCGTGACCGCTGCGGCCGTGGCCGTAGTCGTCCTGACGATCTTCGCCGCCCGAAACGACTTCGGGCTCGGCCGCAACATGGAGATCACCGTCAACATGATGCGCGAACTCTCGCTCAACTATGTCGACAAGGTCGATCCCGACAAACTCATGGAGGGGGCCGCCGCCGGCATGGTGAGCGATCTGGACCCCTACACGGAGTACATCCCCGAGAAAAACATGCAGGATTTCGAGCTGCTGACCACCGGCAAGTACGGCGGAATCGGCGCCCTGATCCGCCAGAAGGAGGATTACGTCCGCATCGCACAGCCCTATCAGGGCTCGCCGGCCGACCGCGCCGGGCTGCGAATCGGCGACAAGATCCTCGCCATCGACGGAAAGGATGCCCGCGGCTTCACCACCGAGGAGGTCTCCTCGCGGCTGAAGGGGCAGCCCGGCAGCAAGGTCCGCGTCACGGTCGAACACCTCGACGGCTCGCAGCAGACCGAAGCCATCCGCCGCGAACGTATCGCCATCCCCGGGGTCCCCTATGCCGGATGGGTGGCCGACGGGATCGGTTACATCCGCCACAACGACTTCACCGAAGGGTGTTACGAGGAGATGCGCGCCGCCATCGAACGGCTCCGCAGCGAGGGCGAGCTGAAGGGGCTCGTGCTCGACTACCGCTCGAACGGCGGCGGAATCATGCAGGAGGCGGTCAAGATCGTCGGCCTGTTCGTCCCGAAAGGCACCGAGGTGGTCAGCACCAAGGGCCGCACCGAAGATTCGAAACAGGTCTACCGTACGCAGTCGGAACCCGTACTGCCCGACCTGCCGCTCGTCGTGCTGGTGAACAGCGGGACGGCTTCGGCCGCCGAAATCGTCGCCGGATCCCTGCAGGACCTCGACCGCGCCGTGCTCATCGGCCAGCGCAGCTTTGGAAAGGGCCTCGTGCAGTCGACCCGCCCGCTGGGGTACAACACCATGCTCAAACTCACCACGGCCAAATACTACATCCCCTCGGGACGCTGCATCCAGGCCATCGACTACTCCCGCTCGCAGGAGGGGGCCGTCCGAACGGTGCCCGACTCGCTCATCTCGGAGTTCAAGACCCGCGCCGGAAGAAAGGTCTATGACGGCGGCGGAATTATGCCCGACATCCGCATCGATCCGGAATACATCTCGCGTTTCGCCATGACGCTCTACGCCCTGGGATTCATCGAGGATTTCGGCGACGAGTACACCCGCCGTCACCCCGGACAGCAGATCGACATTCGCACCTTCTCGATCACGGACGACGACTACGCGGACTTCGCCGCCTTCATGAAGGACAAGAAGGTCCCCTACGAGTCGGATACGCGACAGGCCCTCAAGGCCCTGAAAAAGGCCGCCGAGGAGGATCGTTTCGCCGACCTGAAGGAGCGGTTCGAAAAACTCGAGGCCGAGCTGAAGGATGATACGCAGACCAATCTGGAGACCTATCGCGAACAGGTCGTGGAGACGATCAACAACGACATCGTGATGCGCCACGGCTATCAGGCCGGCGTCATCGAACACTCGCTGCCCGGCGACTCCGGCGTGCAGCGGGCCATCGAGGTGCTGAACGATGCCGCAGAGTATACGCGCATCACCTCGGAGCAGGATACCGCCCGGAAATAAACACCCGCAAAAACCGTAAAGGTCATGAAATTCCATGCGCAGAAATTCTCGTTCCGGAACCGGGTCGTCGTCATCATCGTCGGCGTCCTGCTCGGAACCCTGTCGCTGCTCTACACCAACGACATGGCCCGAAAACTCAAGGGAAAGGAGCAGCACGACGTCGCCCTCTGGGCCCACGCCATGGAACGCGTCAGCCGCGATGTGCTCGGGACGATTCAGGATCCGCTGGTCGCCGACATCATGTCCAACGGAAACAACATCCCGTTCATCATCACCAACGAAAACCTCGAGGTGGTCAACTCGCACCTCGTCCCCGAAAAGATCATCGACCACCCCGACCGGCTCCGCAAACAGCTCGACAAGTTCATCTCCGAAAATCAGCCCATTCCCGTGCGCTTCCGGTTCTCGTCGGAGCACTACCTGCTGATCTTCTACGGAAAGTCGGCCCTGCTCAAGTCGCTCTACTACTTCCCCTACATCCAGATCCTCGTCATCACGGCATTCATCGCCCTGGGATTCATCGCCTTCCGTTCGTCGAAACACGACGAGCAGAACCGCGTCTGGATCGGTCTGGCCAAGGAGACCGCCCATCAGCTGGGAACCCCGACCTCGTCGCTGCTCGGGTGGATCGAGTATCTCCGTTCGCAGGATATCGACCAGACGGCCGTCGAGGAGATGAACAAGGATCTGGCCCACCTGCTGAAGATCACCGACCGGTTCTCGAAAATCGGTTCAGAAACCCCGCTCACCCCCGAAAACATCAACGAGGTGGTCGGCGAGTCGGTCATGTACTTTCGCAAACGCATCCCGCGGAACGTCACGCTCGACTACAACGGTCTGGCCATCGCCCCGGTGCAGGCCAACATCAATGCCGCCCTGTTCGAATGGGTGGTCGAAAACCTCATGAAAAACTCGCTCGACGCCCTGCAGGGCCACGGCGCCATCGAGGTCAAGATCTCGTCGGACGACAAACACGTGATGATCGACGTCAAGGATACCGGAAAGGGGATCCCCAAAAGCAACTGGAAGCGGATCTTTGAGCCGGGATTCACCACAAAGACCCGCGGATGGGGACTCGGCCTCTCCCTCTCGCGACGCATCGTCGAGGAGTATCACCAGGGTAAGATCGCCGTCATCGAGTCGGAGATCGGCAAGGGTACGACCATCCGGATCACCCTCAAACGCACCTTCGCGGCATGATCGCAACGCATCCATACAGCGTCCCGGCTCAGACCTCCGCCGGGGCCGATACGCTGCACGGCAGCCCGGCAACAACCGCTGCGGGCCAACATCGGGTCCCGCAACGGAACCGGACCGATACGCTGCACGGCAGCCCGGCAACAACCGCTGCGGGCCAACATCGGGTCCCGCAACGGAACCGGACCGATACGCTCGGAGCCATACGGAGTGATTCGCTCGCTGCCGGAGCCGACTCCGCCGCACGGATGCAGGGCGATACGCTCCGCCTGCGGGGCGATTCGGTCTGCTTCATGCAGGGTGATTCGCTGGTCTACGCCCGGATCGGGGAGTGGCCGCACGAGGCCGATTCCATCCAGAAAGGCCCCTGGCGCGATACCACCGCAACGGCCCTCTTCGGCAGCGAGTCCTGCACGGTACAGCCCGCCGGAATCGAACGCCCCGTCGGCGAATCGCTCACCGACAACGCCGTCTTCCAGGGGTTCGTCCTGCTGCTGGCCGCCACCTACGCCACGCTCCTATACCGCAATCTGGGCGATGTCAAGACACTCCTGAGCCGCATCTTCCGCGATACGGCATCCAGCAAACGCATCGCCGAAGAGCCCGGCAGCAGCGGATTCTCCCGGTTCCTGAACGTCACAACGGCCATCGGCATGCTCTTCATGGGGGTCATCGTCGTCAAGTACGGCGACACGCTCCTCTCCGCCGAACTCGGCCGGGCCCTCTCTCACGGAGCCGTACTCGCACTGAGCCTGCTCGCCACGCTGGCCTGGTGCGGCGTGGTGATCTTCCAGGCCGTGATCATCCGCATCATCGCGGCCGTCACCCTCTCGCAGCCATTCATCGCCCAACTCTCCCTGCTGCGAAGAACCTACTTCGCCCTCGGGGTCATCATCACCTCTCCCACGCTGCTCCTCTTCGCCCTCTGCCCCCGCGGAACCGGCGGCGCATGGTTCATCGTCGGAGCCGTCGAACTGATCATAACGGCCGTCCTGTACCTTCGGGAATCGCTGAATCTCTTTATTTCTAAAAAAATTTCGATTTTGCTCTGGATTTTGTACCTTTGCACCGTGGAAGTCTTCCCAATCAGCCTATTATGGCTCCTTGCGGCAAGATGATATTACAAAGACAAAAACCTAAACATCCGCAACTTTGAAAGTAAAGAGTGTACTGGTTTCGCAGCCGAGGCCCGCAGTAATCGAAAAGTCCCCGTTCTACGAATTGTCCCAGAAATACCAGGTAGAGGTGGCCTACAAGCCATTCATCCGGGTAGAAGGCGTCTCCCTGAAGGAGTTCCGTGCCCAAAGGGTCGAGATACTCACGCACACCGCAGTCATATTCACCTCGCGGACGACGGTCGACAGCTTCTTCCACATCTGCGAAGAGGCCCGTATCACCGTGCCGGAAACCATGAAGTACATCTGCCAGACCGAGGCCGTGGCCCTCTACCTGCAGAAGTACATCGTCTACCGCAAACGCAAAATCTCGTTCGCCGACGGTTCGTTCACCTCGCTCGTCGAGCTCATCATCAAACACAAGGAGGAGAAGTTCCTCCTCGCCCTGAGCGAACCCCACAAACCCGAACTCCCCGAAACACTCGCCAAACTCAAACTGGCGGTCGACCCCGTAATCCTGGCCCGTACGGTAGCCAGCGATCTCGAGGCCCTGAAGATGGAGGAGTATGACCTGCTGGCTCTCTACTCCCCGTCGGATGTGAAGGCACTGGTCGAAAAGTTCGGAAACGAAGGTCTCCCGGCCGTCGCCGTCTTCGGCGAGGGAACCCTCAAGGCAGCTCTCGAAGCCGGTCTGACCGTCCTGGCAAACGCCCCGACTCCGGAGGCCCCCTCGATGGTCAAGGCCATCGACCTCTTCCTGCAGAAGGTCGAAAAGGGCGAGGAGATCTCCCCCGTCGAGCTCGTCACCGACGCCCGGAAGGAGGAGTTCATCCGCACGCAGCAGCACAAGCTCGCCAAAAAGAGCCGTGTCCGCCGTACTCCCGCCGCCGAAAGCCGCAAATAGTGGCCGTACCCCTGAAAAAAACAAACAACATGTCCGCGCACTCGCTATCCCGCAACGAAAGACTTCGCTCGCTGGGGGCGGTGCGCCGACTTTTTGAGTCGGGGCAGAGCGGATTCATCTTCCCGTTCCGGTATGTCTGGTTCGCAGAACCCGACACCCGGCGCTCGGTCGAAGTACTCTTCTCCGTCCCCAAAAAGTTCCACAAAAGGGCCAACAAGCGCAATCTCGTCCGCCGACGGACCAAGGAGGCTTATCGACTCCAGAAGCAGATCCTGACCGACGGCGAAGCCCCGCTGAACCTCGATCTGGCCCTCATCTACTCCTCGAAAGAGGTCCTCTCCGCAAAAACCATCTCCCATGCCGTCCGACGGATTCTGGAATCGGTTGCCGAGCATCTTTAAGCGGATCTGCGCACTGCCGCTCATCCTATTGGTCCGCTTCTACCAGCTCTGCATCTCGCCCCTGACACCTCCATCGTGCCGGTTCACCCCCACCTGTTCGCAGTACGCCCTCGAGGCGCTGCGCAAGTACGGCCCCCTGAAGGGTCTCTGGCTGACAATCCGGCGGCTTGCGCGTTGTCATCCCTGGGGTGGCAGCGGGTATGATCCCGTTCCGTAAAGCGAGAAAAGAGGGCTGCGATCCGGGAATGCGCCAAAGAGGAGGCAAAACGGGTGGCTGAACGGGAGGCTGAACGGGAAATCCCGCAGCGCGAAGATGCCGGCAACACTCCAGGAGGGCCTTTTGCGGGCCGTCAGGCCGCGTGAACGTCCCGGAAAGGGTAGATACTGAAGAGGATCGGAAAGGCGGCAAAAAAGGGCCGATCCGTCACCGGACCGGCCTGAAAAAGTTGCGTCACTCACACGATTCGAATTCATCTGTTCCGAGCGCAAAGATCGTACCCTTTCCCCGCAAAAACAATCGCGACCCCAACTGTTCGGATCGCGATTTCAATTTTTACGCCCGAAAGGAACAGACAGCGATCCGTCAGAGGAGGAAAAGGGACGATGCCGTCGGAGGAGGCAGGGGCATAATCGGGCCCAATCCGGGATCCGTCAGGGGTGAAGACAGGACAATGCGGTCGGGAAAGGACAGTCGGGAAAGGACAAACGAGAAGGGCCGGTCGGGAAGGGCCGTCCGCTATACAGCCCGGTCAGTCGCTCAGATCGGCACACCGCTCGGCCGGAGTCTCGAACTCGAGCGTGGCATGCGAAATCCCCGCCTCGTGCAGCAGTGCCTTGAGCTCGTGTTTGATGCGCTCCTGCGACGCCAGGTCCGTCACCACAACGTGGGCCGTCAGAGCATTCTCCGTCGTACTGAGGGCCCAGACATGAATGTGATGCACCGCTTGCACCCCCTCGACGGAGGAGATCTGCCGGCCAAGCTCCGCAACATCGAGCCCCGCGGGAACCCCGTCGAGCGACAGGCGCAGGCTGTCACGCGTCAGCGACCAGACCGACACGACGATCACCCCGGCCACGACCAGTCCGACAATCGGATCGATCAGCGTCCAGCCCGTCCACGAAATCACCACCCCCGAAAGCAGTACACCCACCGAAACCAGGGCATCGGCCGCCATGTGGAGATAGGCGCCGCGTACGTTCAGATCGCGTCGGCGATCCTTCATGAAGAGCCAGGCCGTAAAGCCGTTGACCACGACGCCGATCCCCGCCGTCCAAGCCACCGCCCCGCCCACGACGGGCGTCGGATGGAGCATCCGGCCGATACTCTCGGCGATGATAACCCCCACGGCGATGAGCAGAATCACCGAGTTCAGCAGCGAAATAAGCACCGTGCTCTTCTTGTACCCGTAGGTATAGCGCGGCGTGGCGTGTGCCTGCGCCAGCCGGAAGGCGAGCATCGCCAGCAGCAGGCTCGCCACATCCGAAAGGTTGTGTCCGGCATCCGACAGGAGCCCCATCGACCCGTAGAACAGGCCGACGACAAATTCCACCGCGACAAAACCCGCATTGAGCGAAATGCCCCACAGAAAGGCCCGGTTCAACGACGTGATGGCATGGGTATGCTGGTGGTGATGGGGATGCGGTTCAGAAGCGTGTGCTGTCATGGTTGTATGTGTTTAAGTTCAGGTTTTTCCGATTCAGGGGTCGGGCAGCGTCTTCTTGATCTCGGAGAGCTCGACCAGCTTGTTTACGATGGCGTAGATCGTCAGTCCGGCCGCCGAGTGGATCTGCAGCTTCGCCGCGATGTTCCGGCGGTGGGTGATGACCGTATGGGCCGAGATGCAGAGCGCCTCGGCGATCTGTTTGTTGGTCATCCCCTTCACCACGCAGACGATGATCTCCTTCTCGCGGGCGCTCAGCGGTTCGGGTTTCTCGCCCCGGGGCCCCTGCGCCGCCAGCCGCTCCACAGCCGGGGCAAAGATCTCGTCCTCGACGGCGTTGTGCGACGCCAGCTCCTGCTCGCAGGTGAAGATGTCGAACAGCACGCCGTTCAGTTCGTTCGTACTCCCCGAAGGGTAGTACTTGATGATGATATTCTTCAGCTCGCGCAGCTTGGCATCCACCTGGTCGTGCTGCCGACGGAAGATCTCCATCGAATAGGAGGTATTCTTCTCCCCCGAGAGCAGCGACTCCACATAGGGAAAAACGGTCTTCTCCTCGTAGTTCATGTGGCGCTGGACCTCGGCTACATACTCGTCAAAAAAGCGCATGATGGCAAACGAAACGTCGCTCTGCGAGCAATCCACCGCCTCGATCAGCTTCCGGCGGATGGCCGGCAGCCGGAACTCCAGAAAATAGCCGTGCGAATTGTGCAGATAGTCGGTCAGCGACCGCACCGAAACCTCGCGCGAGAGCTCCTCGCCGTTGCCGAAATTCATCAGCAGGTTCACCACCGCCAGGAAGGTCGCCGTATCGACCTCGTTGTCGGCGCAGACCTCGGCGATCGTCTTGTCGCCGAACCCCAGCGCAATGCCGAAGCGGCTCATCACCTGCAGCACCGCATAGCGGTCACCTACCAGGTCGCACATGCGGTCATCGCCGCCGTATCCTCCGGATTTATACATAGATTCAGGTATTTTTTCAGCCGCAAATATACGAGCGCAACCCCCGTGCCGCAATACCTAAAACAGGGGATTTTCAGCGCCGGCCGATATCCGTATAGGTCGTCTGGAGCATCGTCCGCCCGACGTCGAGCAGGTCGGGATTCGTCGCCATGACCACCTGCCGGCCCGTCTCGTCCCACACTGCGGCCCCGAGCGAATCGACCACTCCGAAGCCGTCGTTGAAGGTGTAGTAGGCAAACTTGCGCGGCGGTGCCGGGGCGAAGATATCCTTGCTGTAGTCGAAATCCGAGTGCGGAAGGCCCAGCTGTCCGAGCAGTGTCGCCGCCAGGTCGATCTGCGAGGCGTAGGTCGTCACCACGCGCGGCGAAGCTACGGCTCCGCCCGTCCAGATCATCGGGATCCGGTGGCGCAGCGGCTCGTTGTAGGTCAGCGTCCGCGGGTAGGGGTAGCCGTGGTCGGCAACCAGCACCACCAGCAGGTTCTTCCACGCCGGCGAGGCCTTCAGCCGGTCGAGCATCCGGCCCACACACTCGTCCGAAAAGGCCATGGCGTTCAGCACCGGATCCTCGAATTTCGCGTAGGGAACGTCGAAGGGCTTGTGGCTGCTCAGCGTCAGCAGCCCCGCCAGGAAGGGACCTCCCGCCGCATCGAGCGAGATCACCCGGTCGGCAAACCAGTCGCACATCAGCGCATCGTCATAACCCCAGTCCGAGGGCTGCGCGTCGAAGTGCAGATCCTTCTGCCAGACGAGCTCCTGCCACCCCGTGGCGTACATGTACGACGACTGGTTCGTGAAGTTCAGGTCGCCGCCGTAGGAGAAGCTCGTCGCGTAGCCCGCCGCGGCCAGCGACCGCGCCACCGACGGAAGATTGTGGCTCTTCGTCGGGAGCTTCATGATCGACATCCGGGTCTGCGCCGGGAAACCGCTCATGATCGCCACCTCGCCCCGGTCCGTGCGGTAGGAGTTGGCAAAGAAGTTCTCGAACCAGATGCCCTCCCGTTTCCAGCGCTGCATGTTGGGCATTACCGCCTCGCCGTCGACCGTCTCATCCATCACCGTGCGGGCGAAGCTCTCCAGGATCACCAGCACCACATTCGGGCGGTCGGTCGTCAGCACCCGTTCGGCCGTTGGGGCCGCTGCCGGGCCGTTACCGCGCAGCGCCTCGAAACGCGACGCACGCTCCGATTCTTCGAAATAGGGATACTCCGATGCATAATCCACATTGTGGTCGCCCAGGCTCGAGAGGAACGAAAAGACCGGGTTGATCGCCGCGTGGTTCAGGAACATCGTCGAACTGAAGTAGACCTTCGAGACGTTGGCCGTCGAGGCCCCCAGTCCGCCGCGGATCGCCAGGAAATCGAGCCCCGCCAACAGTACCATGGCCAGGCTCCCGGCCGCGGCTGCACGCCACCCCACGGGTTCACCGTCGAAGAGCCGCACCACCCGCCGGTAGAGCCAGATCATCAGTCCGGCATAGACCGCGGCCAGCAGCGTCTGACGCACCCCGAGCCAGAAATCCACACTCGCCATCGCCTCCTTCGGGTCGGCCAGGTAGATCAGGATCGTCGAGTCGAGGCGGAAGCCCCAGTGTTCATACAGGGCCACGTCGACGGCAAAGATCACCGCCGTCAGCACGGCCACCAGCACGAAATAGCCCGTCAGAATCCCGCGCCACAACCGCTCGGGAAGGCGCACCCACAGCGAAACAAGAATCACAAGCAGCGGCAGCGCCGTGACATACCCCGCCACGGTCAGATCGAGCGACAACCCGTGCCACAATACCGCCAACCATCCGCCCACGCCGGCTCCCGCCGACTCCACGGCGTACCACGCCATGAAAACCGGCTTCTGCACGGCCATCATCACCACCGTGGCGACAAACGTCGCAAGGACAAACCCGATCTTGCGCCGCATCGCCGTCAGATCTTTTCGCCGTAGGCCAGATCACCCGCATCGCCGATGCCGGGCACGATGTACGACCGCGAGGTCAGCTCCTCGTCGACCACCGCCGTCCAGATCGTCGTATTCTGGTGAGGCATGTTCTTCATCGCGTAGTCGACCCCCTGCTCGCTGGCAATCACCGCCGCAACGTGGGTGCAGGCCGGTACGCCGCCCCGCTCGCACAGCGCATTGTAGGTCAGCACCAGCGACGACCCCGTCGCCAGCATCGGATCGACCAGCAGCAGCGTCTTCCCCTCGAGGCTGCCGCACGAAATGTATTCGACCTTCACCGTGAACTTGCCGTCCTTCGTGCTCTTGCGGTAGGCCGAGACAAAGGCATTCTGGGCATCGTCGAAGTAGTTCAGGAAGCCCTGGTGGAAGGGGAGACCCGCCCGCAGGATCGTGGCGATCACCACCTGGTCGTCGATCATCTGAACGGTCGCCTCGCCCAGCGGCGTCTCGACCACCTGCGGACGGTAGTTCAGCGTCTTCGAGATCTCGTAGGCCGTGATCTCGCCGATCCGCTCCATGTTGCGGCGGAATCGCATCGAATCCTTCTGGATCCGTTTGTCGCGGATCTCGGCGATGAATTTGTTCAGAACGGTGTTCTCCTGCGAAAGTACGTGAAGTGTCATAAATTCGGTGTATTGGTTCTCAATAAAGAAAATTGTTGAACGGATAGCGCCCGGCATGAATCTCACGCACCATGCCATACAGATCCGAGCGAAACTTCTCCAGATTGATCTTCTCAAGGGCCGAAAGGAAGATGCACGGCGTATTGGCCCGCGCAATCCAGCTCTGTTTCAGCTCGTCGAGCGAGCGGTTCTCCCGCGTCGCCGGCGTCAGGTCGTCCTCCTCCTTCTCGACCCAGCGGTAGGCATCCACCTTGTTGAAGACCAGGTAGACGGGTTTGTCCCCGGCGCCGATCTCCTGCAGCGTCTGCTTCACCACCGCAATCTGATCCTCGAACTGCGGATGCGAAATATCCACCACGTGGACCAGCAGGTCCGCTTCGCGCACCTCGTCGAGCGTCGACTTGAACGACTCGATCAGTTCGGTCGGCAGCTTGCGGATGAAGCCCACCGTATCCGACAGCAGGAACGGCAGGTTGTCGAAGACCACCTTGCGCACCGTCGTGTCCAGCGTCGCGAAGAGCTTGTTCTCGGCAAAGACGTCGCTCTTCGAGATGAGGTTCATCAGCGTCGACTTGCCGACGTTCGTGTAGCCCACCAGCGCCACACGGACCAGCGATCCGCGGTTCGATCGCTGTACGGCCATCTGGCGGTCGATCTTCTTGAGATCCTCCTTCAGTTTGGCAATGCGGTTGCGGATGATACGGCGGTCGGTCTCGATCTCGCGCTCGCCGGCTCCGCCTCGGGTTCCCGTACCGCCTCGCTGCCGCTCAAGGTGAGTCCACAGACCCGATAGCCGCGGCAGCATGTATTCGTAATTGGCCAGCTGGACCTGCGTCTTCGCATAGGCCGTCTGGGCCCGCGAAAGGAATATGTCCAGAATCAACCGCGTTCGGTCAAGCAGGCGGCAGGGGAGCTCCTTCTCGATGTTGCGCGTCTGCGACGGGCTCAGCTCATCGTCGAAGATCACCACGTCGATCTCCTGCTCCTTGCAATACTCCGCGATTTCGGTCAGTTTGCCCGGCCCCACGTAGATCCGCGCCGACGGCTGAGGTAGCCGCTGCGTGAATCGCTTGACGGCCCGGATATCGGCCGTCTCGGCCAGAAACTCCAGTTCGTCGAGGTATTCATCGGTCTGCCGGGCATCCTGGCCGTCGCGCACCACGGCAACCAGCACGGCCCGTTCGCGGAGATCCCCGGCCGGGATCTCCTTCGGTTGAAGCGTTTGTCTGTTCTCTTCCAAAATCTGCTGTTTCTATGTCTCCGGAATCCGTCCCGGCTCGCTCCTCGCCTCCCGGGGTGCGGATTCCGGCGTGACAACTCTCCCCCTCAGGCTGCAAAAAGGGTATCCTCCACGAAGCAGGATACCCTATATCTAAGATCCGACAATGTGCGGATCAGTTCTGTACTCGGAAGTCTACCGGCAGCGTGTACTTCACACGTACCACCTGGTTACGCTGCTTGCCCGGGCTCCACTTCGGAGACTTGCTCAGCACGCGGATGGCCTCCTCCGACAGCGAACGGTCGGGGGTCTGAAGCACCTGAATGTTGGTCAGACGACCGTCCTTCTCGATCACGAACGACAGAACCACGCGGCCCTGGATACCGTTCTCAAGAGCGATCTGCGGGAACTTGACGTTCTGCTGAACCCAGTTACGGAACGTATTCAGGTCTCCGCCCTGGAACGAAGGCATCGTCTCGGCGATCAGGAACGGCTGGTCATCCTCGACAACCTCCTCCTCAACGGGAACGGTCTGGACAACCTCGACATCCTCGTCGAACTCCGTAAAGTCAACTTCGGTGGTGATCTTGGTGTCGTTGGTCACGACCTGAAGCAGGTCGGCAATCACCTTCACCTCCACCTTTCTGGGAGCCTCGGGGGGTTTCTGATCCTGACGGGTGATCTCAACAATCTGCTCCTCGATGGGTGCTACCTGCAGGTCGATCTTCTCGACGCGCTTCTCCTTCGGAGTATAGGAGAAGGCGACAATCACGAGCAAGAGCGAAATAACAAGGCCGACTTCCAGCAAGAGGCCCCGCTTGTTCTTAAGATCTGCTTTGGGTGATTTCTTGATTTCCATATTTCAAGTTTTAATTGTTCCTTCGTTCGTTTCAAGTTTTCCGCACGGCTCCGACCGGAGATTCTGTCTCACACTCATTATTCATTCATCCCCAAATCGTCTGCGTCCCGGATTTTCATCCCCGCCTTGTCCAAGCCTCAGCCAGACCTCTCTCCGGCCTTTTTCCAGCCCATTTTCAGACCTTGACCAGATCTCTGTCCGATCCCCGTCAGATCTCTGCCCGGCTCTCTCGCTCGGCCCCCGGGGTGCGGCGGACGCGCTATGCAGCACACAAATATAGAGATAAAAATCCAAAAATGAACGTTCAAAGGGAAAAATCTTTATTTTTTGCCTACTTTTGCTCCCGAAATCAAACGATACACGCAAAAATGACCGCCCAGGAGCCTCTTTACGGAAAAAATCTCGGGGAACTCACCGCCGTCTGCAACGAACTGGGACTGCCCCGTTTTGCCGCCCGGCAGATCGCCCGCTGGCTCTATGTCCGCCACACGGAGGATCCCCTGTGCATGACCGATATCTCCGCCGCCAACCGACAGCGGCTCGCCGACCGTTTCGCGCAGGTTCTCGCCGCCCCCGAACACGAAACCCGCTCGGCGGACGGAACCAAAAAGTACCTCTTCCGAACTCTCCAGGGGTTCTTCATCGAGTCGGCCTATATTCCTGACGGCGAACGCGCCACGCTCTGCGTATCGTCACAGGCCGGATGCCGAATGGGGTGCCGCTTCTGCGCCACCGGGCGTCAGGGCCTCCAGCAGTCGCTCTCCACGGCCGAAATCCTGAACCAGATCGTCTCGCTGCCCGAACGCGACCGCCTCACGAATCTCGTCTTCATGGGGATGGGCGAACCCCTCGACAATGCCGACAACGTCCTGCGGGCCCTCGAAATCCTCACCGCCGACTGGGGTTTCGCCTGGTCGCCGACCCGCATCACCCTCTCGACCTCAGGCGTCGTGCCGCAGCTGCGGAGGTTCCTCGATACGACGAAGGTCCATCTGGCCGTCAGCCTCCACAACCCCTTCCACGACGAACGCGCCGAAATCATGCCCGTCGAAAAGGCCTGGCCCATCGCCGAGGTCGTCGAGATCCTCCGCCAATACGACTTCTCCCACCAGCGCCGCGTCTCGTTCGAGTACATCGTCATGAGCGGGCTGAACGACTCCCCGCGCCACATCCGCGAGCTGTCGCGCCTGCTGAACGGCATCAAGTGCCGGATCAATCTGATCCGGTTCCACAAGATCCCCGATTCGCCCTACTTCTCGCCCGACGCCGAGGCGATGATCCGCTTCCGCGACGCCCTCACCGCCCGCGGCATTCAGACCACGATCCGGGCATCCCGCGGCGAGGATATTCAGGCCGCCTGCGGACTGTTGAGCACCTCGCGGCTGAAAGCCGGATTATAAAAGGAGGGGCGGCAAGGCTTTCCCCGTTCCGAGAACCCGAAAAGAAGAGGTTCGCCCGCTGGGGGGGGGAGTGAATGTCTCCCGGCGCAGACAGCGGGGAAGATTTACAAGGTATCGGAGGTGAAGGATTGCCGGCAAAAGAGGAAGGGGAGTCGGCCAACGGAGGGGTGCCGACAAGAGGGAGAAGAATTCCACCAAAGGAAAGGCGCTGACAAAAGAGAGAAGGAGACCACCAAAGGAAAAGCGTTGACAAAAGAGAGAAGGAGATCACCAAAGGAAAGGCCGACAGGAGGGAGGAGAAACCCGCCAAAGAAAGAGGTGCCGACAAAAGAAACGCAGGGCCCGGTTTTTGCTTCGGGCACAAAAAACTGCTCACATGAAAAGAGATCCGTTTTGGAAAAACGCGGGAAGGCGGCTGCTGCCGCTTTTGTGGCTGCTGATCGGAATAACACCACTGGGCGCCCAGGTCCGGTTCGAGACCGGATCAACCGACTCCCTCCACCAAAAAGCGCTCCAGACGGGGAAACCCGTCCTGATCGACCTCTATGCCGACTGGTGTCAGCCCTGCCGGATGATGGAACGCAAGGTATTTTCGAACCGCGAGGTCGGGGAGTTCATCAACGACCGTTTCGTTGCCGCCCGCTACAACGTCGACCGGGCGACGGGCCGCAAACTGATGGACCGCTACGGCAGCGGATCGATCCCCCTCCTGCTGATCTTCTCGCCGCAGGGCGAGCTGCTCGGACGCATCACCGGCGCCTCCTCGGCCGAAGCCCTTCTGAGAAATCTCCGAACCATTCTCGACCGGCAGCCAAACCGGACAACGGATCGACTGTCCGGCGGACAAAAAGCGAAATGAAAGCGTTGAACGGCTGCTCCGTGTGGCGGAGTGCCGGCACGGCGCATCAGCGCGGCGTATAGACCACCTTTTTGGTCTCGAAGAAGGGGTCGTCGAAGAAGTCCGAGATCTCGTAGATCGTCCACCGCTTGCCCGTGCGGGCCAGCTCCTCGGCCAGATCACCCCCCTTCAGGTAGAGAATGCCGTTGGGCAGCGTCCCCCGCTCGCCCCGCTCGATCTTCGACCAGATCCAGCCGACAAACTCCGGCATCGCCGTTACGGCCCGCGAAACCACATAGTCGAAACGTTCGGTCAGGGTCTCGACACGCACGCAGCGCGGCGTCAGATTCTCCAACCCGAGGCTCCGCGAAACCCCTTCGACCACCGTGATCTTCTTGCGAATCGAATCCGCCGCCGTGAAGTGTACCCCCGGAAAGAGAATCGCCAGCGGCACCGACGGAAAACCGCCGCCGCAACCCACGTCGAGAATCCGCGCCCCGTCGGCAAACCGGCACACCTTGGCTATGGCCAGCGAATGCAGCACGTGGCGCACGTAGAGCTGGTCGAAATCCTTGCGCGAGACGACGTTGATCTTTGCGTTCCAGTCGGCGTAGAGGTCGTACAGCGCCGCCAGCCGATCGCGCTGGACGGCGTCGAGTTCGGGGAAGTATCCGTAGATCTTTTCCAGGTCTGTCATCGTTTTTTTAGTTTTTCCCGGCCAGAGACCGGCTTCGTTAAGATTGGGGGTTGAGAGGCAGCTACGGTGCCTCGCGACAATGCTCAGCGGTTCTCCCCCTCGGCAATCAGGCGGCACATCTGCTCGCGAGCCCGGTGGATCTGCGTCTTCACCGTCCCGAGCGGAAGCGACAGCTTCGCCGCAATCTCCTCGTAGGAGTATTCGTCGAAAAAGCGCATCACGATCAGCTGCCGGTAACGCGGCGAAAGCTGCTCGAGATAGTGTTCGATCTGCGTCCGCTGCTGGAGGTTGATCACGCTCTCCTCCGGGGTCGGCGCACTCGACGCCGGCGCCGCAAAGCGATCGTCGATCGGAAGATCCTCCTGACGCCGGCGGACAAAGTCGATGAACGTATTGCGCGCAATCGTATAGACCCACTGTCCGAAGGTATAGCTGCGGTTGTAGCGGTGGAGGTTGATATAGACCTTGATGAAGGTCTCCTGCAGCAGGTCGTCGGCATCGTTCGTCCCCCCGAGACGCTGCACGAAGAGGCGGTGGATCGCATCCCGGTAGCGGTTGAAGAGGTACTCGAAGGCCGTATCGTCCCCCTTCAGGACCCGGTCAACCAGTTCGCGGTCATCGGCTACGATATAGTCGGCTATCTCCATACGCGTTCGTCGCGGCGCAGCAGCAGCACGCCCAGCGCCGCAGCCCACAGCGGACTCAGCAGGTCATACAGAAAGTAACGTCCGAGGATGCCCCCCTCGCCTACGCGGAGCGCCAGCCGCCGCACCTCGGCAACAACCACCCCATAGCGGATCAGCACCAGCACGGCGACACCCAGCTTGTACTCCAGCGGCAGGAAGAGCAGCGCACAGAGCGCCGTGAGGAAGAAGAGGCTCCGCGAACCCAGCTCCCAGCGGACGAAGCTCTTCACGTCGCGCGGGTAGAAGCGGAAGGCCGAACCGTAGTAGCGCAGCTGCTTCATCCACCAGCTCATGCCGCCCCAGGTCTTCTCGCGCAGCGTGGCCCGCGGCGAAAGAATCACGCTCACGTTCTCGCGCGTCATGATCCGCTGCATGAAGAGGTCGTCCTCGCCGATGTTCATGCTCAGGTGGTCGAAGCCGTTGACCCCGAAGTAGAGGCTCTTCGTGAAGCCCAGGTTGTGGAGCGTGCCCCGGTAGGGCCGGCGTCGCACGGCCCGCGCAATCCAGTCCGCCGAGTGCATCAGCCGCCACGTCCGCATCAGGTAGTTCGTAAAGCCCCGCCGGCGCTCGATGCCGCAGTAGCCCACGACGATATCCCCTCGCATGAAGCCCTTGGCCATCAGCGACAGCCACCGGTCGGTCTGCGGCACGGCATCCGTCGAGGTGAAGATCAGGTGTTCGTAGTGCGCCGACTTGATGCCGACGTTGAGCGCCATCTTGCGCGAAATCGGAAAGCGCGGATCAAGGTGGATCTTCGTCGTCGTGATCTGCGGAAACGACTGCTTGAGCTGCGTCAGGTCGGCGTAGAAGTCCGTATCGTGCCCCACGTAGACGATCACCACCTCGAAATCGGGGTAGGCCTGCGCCAGAATCAGCGGCAGCCGCTCCTCGACAAACGTGTAGTCCTCGGCAAAGAGCGGAACAATCACCGAAACCGGCGGCTCGCGTTCGAGAATCACCTTGCGCAGGTTGTTCTTGTAGCCCGAGATCCGCCCGTAGACGAAGATATAGTAGTAGAGCTGTACGCCGAACATCAGTACGATGGCGCCCGCGAGAGCGACGCCCTCCCAGCCGTACGAGACCAGAATTTGTTCGAAGAAACGCATATTGACAAAATATGCGCAAAGATACGAATATTTTGTGTATTTTTGCCGAATAGATGCCTATGAAATTTACGCTGCAAAAGAAAGACTCCGCCTCGAAGGCCCGGGCCGGTGAACTCGTCACCGACCACGGCACGATCCGTACCCCGATCTTCATGCCCGTCGGTACAGCCGCTACCGTCAAGGGTATCTTCCACCGCGACGTGCGAAACGAGGCCCATGCCCAGATCATCCTGGCAAATACCTACCACCTCTACCTGCGTCCGGGTATGGAGATCCTCGAACGGGCCGGCGGCGTACACCGCTTCTCGACCTGGGACGGCCCGATGCTCACCGACAGCGGCGGATTCCAGGTCTTCTCGCTCGCCGACTGCCGCAAACTCCGCGAGGAGGGGTGTCACTTCCGGTCGCACATCGACGGATCGAAGCACCTCTTCACCCCGGAAAGCGTTATCGACACCGAACGCACGATCGGCGCCGACATCATGATGGCCTTCGACGAGTGTCCCCCGGGCGACGCCCCGCGCGACTACGCCGCCAAGTCGCTGGCCCTGACCGAACGGTGGCTCGACCGATGCTTCAACCGATACCACCAGACCGCACCCAAGTACGGCCACTATCAGGCGCTGTTCCCCATCGTCCAGGGGTGCGCCTACCCCGATCTGCGGGCCCATGCCGCCGAAAACGTCCAGCAGTACAACGCCGACGGCTATGCCATCGGCGGTCTGGCCGTCGGCGAACCCACCGAGGTCATGTACGAGATGATCGAGGTGGTCAACGCCATCCTCCCCGAAGACCGCCCCCGATACCTCATGGGGGTCGGAACACCGGTCAACATCCTCGAGGGTATCGCCCGCGGCGTCGACATGTTCGACTGCGTGATGCCCACGCGAAACGGCCGTAACGGCCAGCTGTTCACCGCACACGGCGTTATCAACATCCGCAACAAGAAGTGGGAGGACGACTTCTCCCCGATCGACCCCGAAGGCACCGCCTTCGTCGATACGCTCTACTCGAAGGCCTATCTGCACCATCTGGCCGCATGCGGCGAAATGCTCGCCGCGCAGATCGCCTCGCTGCACAACATCGCCTTCTACCTGCGGCTGGTCACCTTGGCCCGCGAACACATCCTGGCCGGAGACTTCCTGCCCTGGAAGGAGGAGATGGTCGCCAAACTCACAAGAAGACTCTGAGCGATGAAAATCCGTTTCCCCGGGTTCAAGATTCTGGACCGGTACATACTCGGCAAGTTCCTCTCGACGTACTTCTTCGCCATCGCGATGATCATCGTCATCGTCGTCATCTTCGACTACGCCGAAAAGATCGACGACTTCACCGCGACGCATGCCCCGATGAAGGCCATCCTCCTGCAGAACTACCTGAACTTCATTCCGTTCTTCATCAACCAGTTCAGCGGCCTGTTCACCTTCATCGCCTGCATCTTCTTCACCTCGAAGATGGCCTACCAGACCGAGATCGTCGCCATGCTCTCGGGCGGCATGTCGTTCCGGCGCCTCATGTGGCCCTACTTCCTCGGTGCGCTGATCATCGCCTCGCTCTCGCTGACACTCAACCTCTGGGTCATTCCCCGCTCGCAGCGAAAGGTCATCGCCTTCCAGCAGCTCTACATCCCCAAAAAGCAGAACACGCAGTACGACCGCCACATCTACCGCCAGATCGAACCCGGTACGTTCGCCTACATCCGCGGCTACAACGGAGCCCGGCAGCAGGCCTCGTTCTTCGTGCTCGAACGCTACGAAAACGGATCGATGGTCCGCTCGCTCGAGGCCGCCGATGTCAAGTTCGACCCCGAAACCAAACGATGGACCGCCCCTCGCTACACCAAACGTGAATTCGGAGCGGACGGCAGCGAGGAGTTCGCCCAATACCGCAACCTCGATACGCTGATCAACCTCGAGGTGGCCGAACTCGGCGCCATCAACGACCTCATCCAGACGATGAACATCACCGAACTCAACCACTTCCTCGACCAGCAGCGCGCCAAGGGCTCCGACTCGATCAACATCATCGAGGTCGAAAAGCATGCCCGATACGCCTACCCGCTCTCGACGTTCATCCTCACGCTCATCGGCGTGTCGCTCTCCTCGCGGAAGGTCCGCGGCGGTACGGGGCTCCACATCGGTATCGGTACGGGTCTCTGCTTCTCGTACATCCTCTTCAACCGCTTCTTCGAAGAGTTCGCCAAGAGCGGTACCCTCCCGACCGGTCTGGCCGTCTGGCTGCCAAACATCATCTACCTCTTCATCGCCGTATACCTCTACCGCAAGGCCCCGAAATAATCCCGTAAACCATGCAGAAAACATCCAGCTTCATCTCCCGGCTGCGGGAGGAGCACAAGATCCTCTGGAATCTCATCCTGATCGCCCTCATCATCCTCGCCATGGCCATCGTCGCCCATCTGCTTATGCAGATCGGAACCCGCCACGGCGCCCGTCGCACCGTCCCCGACTTCTCGGGCGTCGCCCTGAAGGATGCCCAGCGCCTGGCCCGGAAATACGACCTCAAACTCCAGATCAACGACTCGCTCTTCGTCCCCGCATACGAGGGCGGAATCATCCTCGACCAGCTGCCCGAAGGGGGCGTCGAGGTCAAGCCCGGTCGGACGGTCTATCTGACGATCAACTCCTTCCGTCAGAAGATGGTTCCCGTGCCCTATGTCGCCGGACGATCGCTGCGGCAGGCCAAGAACATGCTCGAAATCGCCGGTCTGGGAATCGAGGAGCTCGTCTACCGTCCCGACATCGCCACGAACTACGTCCTCGAGGAGTATTGCGACGGCCACCCCGTCACGCAGCATTCGCGCATCGAGGCCGAAATGGGCTCCGGCGTGACGCTCTATGTCGGCGTCGAGGAGGGGTATGCCACGACGATCGTCCCGCAGGTGGTGGGGCAGCCCCTCGCCCAGGCCAAGGGTCGTATCTGGGAGCTCGGTCTCAACGTCGGACGCATCGACTTCGACGAAGGGGTCAACCTTCTCAACCAGAAGGATGCACGCGTCTACATCCAGACCCCCGGCGCCGAACACGCCGCGACGCTCGGATCACGGGTCGATCTGCTGCTGACACTCGATATGGAGAAGATCGGCAAGCACCGCGCCGAGGCCGAAAAACGCGCCGTCGAGGCGGCCGAAGCCCGCAAGGCCGAAGAGCAGCTGCTGGCCGATTCGCTGGCCCGCACCGCCGTGGAGGAGGGGTTGACCGACCCCGCCGAAGAGCACCCCGCCGAACGGCACCGTATGGAGGATGACAACGAAGGATTTTTCGACTGATGACGACCCTGCAATCTGACAACCAGCACGAAGAGCTGCGGACGACCGGAGCCGTGGAGGCGATGCCGGAAGCGGACGCGGCGGCCGGTCCGGCCGATGAGATCGGTGACGAGGAGGCGGACGACGAAGAGGAGGCGGGGCTCTACGAGCACTTCGCCGTGACGGCCGACAAGGGCCAGACCCCGATGCGGCTCGACAAGTTCCTCACCGTGCGGATGGAGCACTGCTCGCGCAACCGCATCCAGGCCGCCGCCGACAGCGGAAACATCCTCGTCAACGGAAAACCCGCCAAGTCGAGCTACAAGGTCAAACCGCTCGACCGTATTCAGATCGTACTGCCCTATCCGCGCCGCGAAACGGAGCTCGTCGCCGAGAATATCCCGCTCGACATCCCCTACGAGGACGAACACCTGCTCATCGTCAACAAACCCGCCGGAATGGTCGTCCACCCCGGTGTGGGAAACTATACCGGAACGCTGGTCAACGCCCTGATGTACCACCTCAACGCCCAGGGGATCACGGCCGAAGAGCAGAACCGCGCCGGACTGGTCCACCGCATCGACAAGAATACCTCGGGACTGCTCGTCATCGCCAAGGACGAACAGACCCATGCCCGGCTGGCCAAGCAGTTCTTTGATCACACGATCCAGCGGCGGTATGTCGCCCTGGTCTGGGGCAACTTGGAGGAGGACGAGGGGACCATCACCGGAAACATCGGCCGAAGCCCCAAGGACCGGCAGAAGATGTATGTCTTCGCCGACGGTTCGGACGGCAAACACGCCGTGACCCACTGGAAGGTGCTGCGCAGGTATGGATACGTGACGCTGGTCGAGTGCCGCCTCGAAACGGGTCGCACCCACCAGATCCGCGTCCACATGGCCTGGATCGGGCACCCGCTCTTCAACGACGAACGCTACGGCGGCGACCGGATCCTCAAGGGTACGACCTTCGCCAAATACAGGCAGTTCATCGAGAACTGCTTCGCCGTGATGCCCCGTCAGGCGCTCCACGCCCGGCTGCTCGGTTTCGAACACCCGGCCACCCATCAGCAGGTGCTCTTCGACAGCGAACTGCCCGACGATTTCAAGGCCCTGCTGGCCAAGTGGGATGCCTATGTCGCCGGCGGTCGCGGCGCGGATGAGCAGCAATAACCCGAAGTGCAGCAATAACCCGGGGCGAAGGGCCCCGATCGAATGACCATACTGTCAACCAAGATGTTTCTGCCCACTACCATCAAGGAGGTCCGCGAACGCGGATGGGACCAGCTCGACGTCATCCTCTTCTCGGGCGACGCCTACATCGACCACCCGGCATTCGGGGCGGCCGTCGTGGGACGGCTGCTCGAAGCCGAGGGCTATCGCGTGGCGATCGTCCCCCAGCCCAACTGGCGCGACGATCTGCGCGACTTCACCAAACTCGGCGCCCCGAGGCTCTTCTTCGGAATCTCGGCCGGTGCCATGGATTCGATGGTCAACCACTACACGGCAAACCTCCGCTTGAGGCACGACGATGCATACACTCCGGGCGGAAAGGCCGGATTCCGTCCCGATTACGCCGTGACGGTCTATGCGCAGATCCTCAAACGCCTATATCCCCACGTGCCGGTCGTCATCGGCGGCATCGAGGCCTCGCTGCGGAGGCTGACCCACTACGACTACTGGAGCAACCGGCTGAAGCCCTCGGTGCTGGTCGAAAGCGGCGCCGATCTGCTGATCTACGGCATGGGCGAACGCGTCATCCAGCAGGTCGCACGCGCCATGAAGAACGGTTACAACGCCAAACAGCTGCGCAAGATCCGGCAGGTGGCCTTCCTCGCTGACGAGGGGTATGTCGCGAGGCTCGATCCCGAACGCACGATCCGCCTCCACAGCTTCGAGGAGTGCACGGGCGACAAGCAGGCCTTCGGCGAAAACTTCACCGTCATCGAGACCCAGAGCAACCTGATGGAGCCCGTCGCCACGCTCGTCGAACCGGTCGGCGACCGCTATGTCGTCGTGACCCCGCCGAACGCCGCCCTCTCGACCGAAGAGCTGGACCATTCGTTCGACCTCCCCTATGAGCGGGCTCCCCATCCCCGCTACAACGGCCGCGGAGAGATCCCGGCCTGGGAGATGATCAAGTTCTCGGTGAACATCCACCGCGGATGCTTCGGCGGCTGCTCGTTCTGCACGATCTCGGCCCATCAGGGCAAGTTCGTCCACTCGCGCAGCGAACGCTCGATCCTCGCCGAGGTCGAACGCGTCGTGAAGATGCCCGGGTTCAAGGGCTATCTCTCGGATGTCGGAGCCCCGTCGGCAAACATGTACCGCATGGGCGGCCGCGACCGCTCGCTCTGCGCCCGCTGTCGGAGAGCCTCGTGTCTCCACCCGGCGAAATGCCCCAACCTCGACAACGACCACCGGCCGCTGCTGGCCCTCTACGAGAAGATCCGCGCCGTAAAAGGCATCAAGAAGGCCTTCATCGGCAGCGGAATCCGCTACGACCTGTTCGACGATTCGCCCTATCTGCGCACGGTGCTCGTCCACCACACCTCCGGCCGGCTCAAAGTCGCCCCGGAACACACCGAAGAGAGCGTCCTGCGGCTCATGCGCAAACCGCCGTTCGCCCTCTTCGAGAAGCTAAACGCCGATTTCCACCGCATCTGCCGCGAAGAGAATCTGCCCTATCAGCTGATTCCCTACTTCATCTCGTCGCATCCGGGCTGCACGGAGCAGGACATGAAGGCGCTGGCCGAAAAGGTCCTCGGGAAGCTGCACTTCAATCTGGAGCAGGTGCAGGACCTCACCCCCACGCCGATGACCCTCTCGTCGGTGATGTTCTACACGGGCGAGAACCCCTATACCCACGAAAAGGTCTATGTGGCCCGTTCGCAGGAGGAGAAACGGCGGCAGAAGAGCTACTTCTTCAGCCGCCCGGCCGAGGGCTCCGGCAGCCTCCGGCGAGGAGGTTTCGGAAAGAGAGTGGAGGAGGCCCGCAATTCCAGGGAGCAGTCATTCCATGCCGGGTCGGAAAAGCGTCACGCAGGCCCGGCAGAGAGCCGAAACCGGCCAGGAAGCAGGGGGCCGCATAGAAAAGGGCCCGGGCATCCACAAAAAGGATCCGGACCGAAGAGAGGCTGAAAAAGCCGCCCCTTGATGGGGGCGGCTTTTTTGTACTGTAAAGGATCTGTCGCATCCGGGGGTCACCGCGTCGGAAACGACAGCGTCCGGGCATCCAGATAGGCATCCGGGAAGGGGCTCCAGTTCCACGCCTGTCCGTTCGACAGCGTGAACCGCGGCCCCAGCCGCAACGTGTTGTTGTCGATCACCGTCACCCGCGACGGCAGATTCCCCCGCTGGATCACAACCACCGAGGTCATCGATACCTGCGGCTTCCCCCTGCGCGTATCGTTCCGGTATTCAGGACGCCACGGCGTCATGTGCGACAGCGAGTCGGGCAAGGTGAAACCCGTCTCAACGGGCCGCCGCAGCACCGTGTCGGGCCGAAACTCCGCATGCGACTCCCCGCCGCCATGCTCGGGAATCTGGGCCAGAACCGGCAGCGCCGCAAAAGCGCTGCAAAACATCACAATGGTTAACAGTTGCTTCTTCATCGCTTATCCCCCCTTTCTTTCTTATCTAACGTCAGAAGACCTCCCGTAGTATGTCTGCCGAACGGACCAGACCCATCCCCTCGAGGTGGTAGCCGTAGTAGTTCAGCATCGCCGTCAGAAACCGTCCGCGTCGCTCGCGGTTGAGCTCCAGTTCGTCCAGACGCCCCACCTCGAAACCCAGCAGTTCGGCCAGCAGCGACGCCTCCGAAGGCTCCATCCCACCGGGATGAAGCGGCGGTGTGGGGGTATAGAGCCCCTCCCGCGTGTCGAACCAGCTGCCCGGAAGGTAGTCGTTCCCGGGACGGAAACCCAGCAGCAGACTCAGGTTGACCAAAAACCACAGGTGGAAGTTCGAAACTCCCCGCTCCAGGGCATCCAGCGCCCCCACCGAGTCCCAGACGAAACGGAACAGCTCCTCGTTCGGCTCGCTCTCGCGGATCAGCCGGTAGAGCGTCTCGGCCATGAACATCGCAATCGTCGTCTTCCGCACGTCGAACGGCAGATTCTCCAGCGTGAAGCCCAAACGCACCTCGCGGAAGCGGTCCATCTGCCGGTGCGGCGACTCCAGCCCCTCAAACTCCAGCGGAAACATCGGTTGGAACAGCGCCAGCTTCGACCCGTGGCCCCGTTGGCTGCGGACCCCCTGGACCATGTAGCTCCGCCGTCCCCAGACGTTGGTCAGCACATGGGCAACGAGCGACGTGTCGCCGTATTTGAGCGTGTGCAGTACGATGCCGCGCCCCTTGTAGCTCTTCACGCCGGTCGCGGTCAGTTCGCCTTCCGCACGTGGACCATCATCCAGCCGTTGCGTTCGGCCCGCTCCACCAGCGTCATCCCGAGTTCCCCGGCCGCCGCAACGATCGAGGGGACATCCGCCTCGAGAAAGCCGCTCATCACCAGATCACCCCCTGCGTTGAGTGCCGCCGCATAGGAGGGCATGTCCGCCAGCAGGATGTTGCGGTTGATGTTGGCCAGGATAAAATCATAGTGCCGGCCGGCTATGCACCGTACGTCGCCCAGCATCGGCGTGATGCGGTCGGAGACGCCGTTGGCGGCGATGTTCTCGCGGCAGTTCGCATCGGCCCAGTCGTCGATATCCACCGCATCGACGTGCGTCGCGCCGCACTTCACCGCCACGATCGACAGAACGCCCGTGCCGCTGCCCATGTCGAGCCCCCGGCGTCCGGAGACCCCCAGGTCGAGCACCGCACGCGACATGAGCCACGTCGTGGCGTGGTGACCCGTGCCGAACGACATCTTCGGCATCACGACCACCTCCAGCTCGCCGGCCGGGGCCGCCTCGTGGAACGGTGCACGGATCCGCAGCCGCCCCTCGACATCCGTTGCCGGGTAGTTCCGCTCCCAGAGGGCATTCCAGTTCTGCGTCTCGATGGCGATGTAGCGCCCCGAAACCCCGTAGCGCTCCAGCAGCGCATCGACCTCCGACTTGCAGTCGGCCAGGCGGTCGCCCGGAATGTAGGCCTTCAGCGTCGAACCCTCGGTCTCGAAGCTCTCGAACGGATAGTCGGCCAGCTCGGCCGTCAGGATCTCGCCCTGTTCGGCATCCGCCACCGGAATCTGCAACGATATGTAGTCCATCTTCTCGAATTTTATGAGGTAAAATTTTCGTATCTTCGTCCGGTAAAGTTACGATATTTCCCGAAAAAGAGCCCCGATCATGGCCGAAAACAGCAAAAAATGGGAGGACGAGATACGGCGTTACGCCACCTACGTCAAACTCGAAAAACGACTCGCCCGAAACTCCGTCGATTCCTACGTGCGCGATCTGAGGCAGTTCGCCGCGTTCGTCGTCGACGGTTGGGACGTGCCGCCGAGAAGGGTCGACCGGCCGATGATCGAACAGTTCATGGCCCGGCTCTTCGATCTGGGCCGCGAGAAATCCTCCCAGGCACGCGCCCTGAGCAGCATCAAGAGCTTCTTCAACTTCCTGATGATCAACGACCGGATCGAGGCCTCGCCCGCCGAATTCGTCCAGATGCCAAAGTTCGGACGCCGGCTCCCAGACATCCTCTCGGTCGACGAGATCGACCGGATCATCGCCTCGGTCGACACCTCGACCGTCAAGGGGCTGCGCGATCAGGCCATGCTCGAGGTGCTCTACTCGTGCGGACTCCGCGTCTCGGAGCTCACCTCGCTGCGGCTGCAGGACCTCTTCTTCGACGAAGGGTACATCCGCGTCATCGGAAAGGGCGACAAGCAGCGGCTCGTCCCCATCAGCTCCGTCGCCCGCGACCGCATCCGCCGCTATCTCGAAAAACGGCCCGGGGCCCGCTCGAACGAGGAGGTGCTCTTCCTGAACAACCGCGGCAGGCAGCTCACCCGTGTGATGGTCTTCACGCTGCTCAAGGAGGCCGTGCGGCGGGCCGGCATCGACAAGCACATCAGCCCGCACACCTTCCGCCACTCCTTCGCCACCCATCTGCTCGAGGGCGGCGCCTCGATCCGGCAGGTGCAGGAGATGCTCGGTCACGAGAGCATCCTCACCACCGAGATCTACACCCATCTCGACAGCAGCCATCTGCGGCAGACCGTCGAAGAGCATCTGCCCGTCTGACTCCGTGACCGGAAGGTGAAAGTCGAAAAATGGAAGTCGGAAAATGACGCCGGGAAGAGGCAATCCTACAGCGGCTGGATCCGCGATTGCGGCGTGAGGCGCAGGGCGGCATAGTCGAGACCCGAAAGCACCACCCAGATCCCCCCCTCGACAACCGTCTGCGGGAGGGTCGTCGACAGGTCGTCCGAAGCCGCCCGAAGCCGTTCGAAAGCCCGGCGGTAGTCGGCCGGAAAGTCGGCGACGAGCAGCCCCGCATAGAACTCCGTGGCCGGCAGGCGGTCGGGCGCCGCACACGTCTCCACGAGGTACGTACCGTCCCCGTAGAAGGTCACCAGCGGCCGGCGGACCAGCCCCTGCGGCGTCCAGAGCAGGTTAGAGGCTATCCTGCGGCGAAAGGGCCCGGCGGAAGAATTCATCGGCAAAAATCCGGATATCAAGTTGCTGGTCGTAGAGCTGCTCCACCGCCCGGCGGGTCGGCGGCGTATACTCCACCTTCAGGTCGCGGACCGTCATCGAGGGACGCTGCGGCTTCTCCCCGAAGGTCAGGAAGTGGATGCAGAGGCGGCGGTGGGTCGAATCGGTCGTAAAGCTCCGTGTGAAGTTCTCCTCGCGGTTGCGGCGCAGCGTCGTCGTATAGAGGTTTGCACGCGTCGAGTCCCGCCGCTCAAGCCACATCACCCCGCGAAGCCCCCGCGGATTGCGGTCCAGCGAATCGATCTCATACTTCAGCGAAAAGGTATATTCGCCGGGCTCGACGTCGATCGAATAGCTCAGACGCGACGTGTCGCGGAGCGCCGAAACCCGGATCAGCGTGTCGGAGACCACCGGCCGCGTAAAGGTCCGACGCGCCACGTTGTCGATCGTGTCCAGAATCGCAACCTCCCGGTCGTAGACCTTCCCCTCGGCCTCCAGCAGGTCGATCGCCCGCTCGACAACATCCCCGAGACGTGCACTCTTGCGCTTCGAGAAGTTGCCGATCGTATAGTGCAGGTCGTCGGCCGTATAGCCGTAACGCGCAAAGATCGGTTCGTAGAGCCGCAGCGAATCCACCGGGCGGTTCTCCACGTTCAGATAGGCGTTCGTCAGGAACGCATCGTGGAAGATCATCGCCAGTTCGTCGTCCGGTATGATCTTGTGGCGGGCACAGCCCCCCAGAATCAGTATGGCCAGAAGGCCTGTCAGGAGTCGTTTCATGAACGGATTCTATTTTTTAATCATGCTGCGGACGGTGATGTTCGCAAGCAGCGTCGCCACAACCGAAAAGGCTACCGCAACGGCCAGCAGATCGCCCCAGCGGAACTCCACCGGGTAGCTCTTCGTCACGAAGGTCTCGGCCGGAATCTCGATCAGTCCGAAATGCTGCTGCAGCAGGCTCAGCCCCACGCCCAGCACCAGTCCGATCACGCCGCCCAGACCGCAGATCAGCAACCCCTCGGTCCGGAAGATCGCCCGCAGAAGCCCCGTATCGGCCCCCAGGGCCCGCAGCGTCGCCATGTCGTCGCGCTTCTCGACGATCAGCATCGACAGCGCCCCCACCACCGAAAACGACGCTATGACGAGCACCAGCAGCGCAATGAAGAAGATCCCCCACTTCTCGTAGGTCATGATCCGGTAGAACGAGGCCCGCAGCTCCTCGCGCGTGCGCACCTCGAAGGCGTCGCCCGCCGCATCGGCCACCGCCCGCCGCGTCCGGTTGAGATCGGCTCCCGGCGTCGTCCGCAGCAGCAGCGCCGAGGCCCGGTCCGGCGTCCCAAACAGCGCCTGCGCCAGCCGCAGCGAGGTCAGCACGTAGGTCCGCTCCGTATCGAGATCCAGCACGTAGACCCCGCCTACGGGTTCCGTGCGGCGCGTATAGTTCTCCATCGGCAGCAGCGTCGAGAAGCTCCCGCGACGCACCGCATAGAGCGTCACGTCGGCATCCGCCAGCGAGCGGATCCCCAGCATCCACGCCATCGACTGCCCGATGACCAGCCGCTCCAGATCGCCCAGACGCACCTGCCATTCGCCCGTCACCACGGCATCCTCCAGGTCGAAAATCCGCCCGTAGGAGTCGTCCACACCGCGGATTGTCGCCGTGGCCTGCCGCCCGTCGTGCTCCAGCAGCGCACTCTGCTCCAGCGTGAAGCTGAGGGCCGCAATACCCGGCAGGCAGCTCAGCGCCACCGTATCGAGATCCCCCGGCGAGAAGGTCTGACCCCGCCGCGGCGTCAGCGTCAGATCGGCATCGAAGGCCGAATACATCGACCGGACGAGCGACTCGAAGCCGTTGAAGACCGACAGCAGGATGATCATCGCCGCCACGGGTATTGCCACGGCCGCAACGCTCAGCCGCGAAATCAGGTTCACGACCGATCGCGACCGGGGCGAAAAGAGGTAACGGCGGGCAAAAAACCGGGGCAGCATGGCTCTACCGCTTTCAGTCCTCCTTCAGCGCCTGTTCGATATGCTCGATATACTCGAGCGAATCGTCCAGGAAGAACTGGATCTCGGGGACATTCTTCAGCTGGTTGCGGATCCGCTGCCCCAAGGCCCGGCGGATGAACCAGTTCTGATGCTCGAAGCGCTCCATCAGCGCCTTGCTCTGCTCAAAGGGAAAGATGCTCACGTAGATCTTCGCGTAGCTGAAGTCGGGCGAGACGCGAACGCCCGTCACCGTGACCAGCGCCCCGCGGACCAGCGACGCCCCCTCCTTCTGGAAAATATCGGCTACGTCCTTCTGAATCTGTTTGGCAATTTTCTGTTGACGCGTTGTTTCCATGTTCCTCTCTTTTTACAGTCCAAATTTGAATACTTCGCGGTTCTTCTGCCGCTTCGCCCGAGGCTTCCACGTCTCGAACCCCTGTTTGTTGAAGCGGTAGCTCAGCCCGACCGAGATCGTCAGGTTGTCGAGCGGAGACCGCATCGGCGTCGTATAGAAGGGATTCTCCGGCCCGTCGTCGCTGTTGTCGTAGTAGCGGTTGCGGTTGCGAAGGATATCCGAATAGCCAAAGTAGTAGCGGACCCGGAAGTTCAGCTCGAAGCGCCGGATCAGAAACGCCACACCGCCGCCGCCCGCCAGTCCGTAACCCCAGCGGTTGTCACGCGGAAGCTTGAAGGCGTAGTCGCCCCCGCGGGTCCCCTTCTCCTTGGTCTCCGTATTGACGAAATACTCCTGCTCCCACGTCGACGAAAAGTTGTAGAAGAAGGTCGCCGCAGCCTCGAGGTAGACCCGCACGTGGTTCTTGACCAGGTAGATGTGCGGCTGCCACACGACCGGCATCACCACCGAATTGATCCGCCGCGTATAGTAGAGCAGGTTCGCCGGCTTCTTGTCATCCACCTGCGAGGCGTTCGTCGCGAACGAATAGGCCTGCTGCTGGAACTCCAGGTCCACGCCGAAGCCCCCCACGTAACGCTGTTTGCCGTAGTAACGCCACGTCAAACCGCCGCTGTAGAGCCCCCATGTGGCCCGTGTCTCCTGTTTCGGGTCGAAGCGTCCGCTTCCCATGCCGTAGCCCCCGATGACGCCCAGCGTATGCTGCGCCAGGGCCCCCTCGAGGCAGAACAGTGCCCCCGCGGCAAGTAGCCATCGCCGGATATCTCTCTTCTTCGTCATGCTCTGCTATCTGAAATTACTGAACATACTGCCCGCCGACCCGAAGCTGCTGTTCATCATCCCCTGGCTCTGGCCCTGGGTCTGACGGTTCTGCTGGCGCGGCTTGGCCGCCTCCTCGGCCCGCTTCTCCGCCTCGCGGCGCAGACGCTGCATCTCCTGCTCGTCGAGCATCCGCGACAGCGACTGCATCGTCACCGGTGCGAAGATCTTGTCCATGTTCATCGTGAACTCGATCTCCCAGTTGGTCTTCGTCGCGAAGGTGTTCTCCCCCGCATCGTTCACGTACATCTCCGCTCGTTCGGGCTGACGGCGCGCTACCAGATCGCCCGTATCCCAGCGGCCGTTGCCGTTGCGGTCCTCGATGACCCGGAACTGGATCTCTCCGGCCGGAACGTAGTTGAACTGGATGTCACCCGCCTTCACGTCGCGGCGCTCCTGCTTCATCGAACCGTTCGCATCGAGCAGCTGCACGATGTAGGTCATCTGCGGATCGCGGCTCTGGACGTGGATCTTCACCGTAGCGAACTTCTCCGGATCGTAAACCGTATATTTCCCCACGATCGAGTCGTTGGCATAACCCGCCACGTCGCGGAAGACACTGTCCGGGATCGTCAGCGTATACTGCCCGCCCGGAACCCAGTCGGCACGAATATACCACCGCCGAAGCTTTGCCGTGTCGTGAACCATGTGCACCGGAACATCCTCGATCGAATTGTCCTCCAGCTGGCGCGTCAGCAGCATCCGCGCCGAATCGATCGACACCAGCGGGTAGTCGAAGTCGATTGTCAGGTGGTTCTCCGGGTTCAGATCCCCCGACGTCGGCATGTTGAAGACGAAAGGATTCTCCTGTTTCGGCTCCTCGTACTTCTCGCCCGCCGCCTCGGCCTTCTTCCGCTCGCGCTCGATCTTCTCCCGCTCGCGCTCCTGCTCCTTGGTCTCGATCAGCCGCCACGAGAGCTTCAACGACATGGTATCCGGCTGCAGCCGGTTCAGCGTATCGTGCTTCAGGTAGATCATCTCGCCCTTGATCGTGTCGGGAAGCATCGCCGACGGAACGTTGAACCACAGGGCCACGGTATCCTTCCCTTCGGTCTGCGGATCGATGATCACCCGGTCCGCCGGAATGCTGTCAAAGCGCAGCGAGCGGATCTCGGGATGTGCCGCCGAAAAGTAGAGCATCGCCTGATGCTGCTTCGGACGCTGGCTCTCCGAGAGCACCTGCCGCTTGAAGGCCTTGTCCATGAACATGCGGAAGTAGAGCTGCGGCTCGGCCGAAACGTACTGCCGAACCGAATCGTACCACATCGCGAAGTCGGGCATCTCGGCCGGATTCCACGTCCCCTCGATGAAGCCCACCTGGTCGGTCCCCGGATCGTACATCTGGTTGTCGTTCTTGTCCTCGACGGCGTAGATCCGGTAGGGGATCGGCTTGAGGTTCTGCGCTATGAAGATACCGTTGTTCTCGGCGCGGGCAATCACCGCCGGCTTGTAGTTGAAGACCGTCGAGTCGTACTCCGCCACCTCCTTCACCGAATCGGCCGGGTAGAACCAGATGAACGACTTCGAAACCGAATCCGCCTCGTAACCGTCGGCCGTATAGCCCGACATGACCATCGAGTCGATCTCCGGACCCGTCGAGAAGACATACCGCATCGAGTAGAGCGGGTTGCCCTCGTTGTTGTCGCGGATCGCACTGCCGAAGTTCAGCGCGTAGGTCGTATTCGGAAGCAGCGTGTCGCGCAGCTGGATCACGATCCCCCGGCCGCGCTGCGTGATCGTCGGCTTCTTCTTCATCTGCGGCGAGGTGAAGAACTCCTTCTGCTGATCCTTGATCTGCACGAACTCATCGAACTCGATATAGATCTTGCCGTGGTTCGTCGTCGGACGGTTCGTCGAGAAGTTGTCCGGCAGCATCGTCACGATCACCGGCGGCAGCGAATCCCGCGGTCCGCCCGTCGGCGTCATCATGCTCGCACACCGGCTCAGAAAGGCCGAGACGAACAGCAGCGACACGACCAGGCGCAGAAAATTCATCTTATGGCGCATGGCTCTCTCCTTCATCGTCGTTCGTTTTGCGTTGTCGGCTTCGCCGGTTCGTAGGTCGGGTTGACCACCGCCCAGCCGTTCGTATCCTTCGTATCGATCCAGACGCCCCGCCACGGCCGGAATATCAGCGCCGGGAAGGTCAGGGCATCCTTCTGCGAAAGATCCACCGTCTGCTGCGTATAGGCGTACATCCGGTCGCTGCGGTCGGCAACAACCAACATCAGGTTCTCCGAGCTGACCGTCATCCGGTAGAGACCCGTCGTCCCGTCGGCATAGCCCTGGAAGCTCGGGATCGTCCGCGTATCGGTCGGATCGGTCTTCGAGGTGATCTTGCCGCTCACTGCATCGTCATACGAGGCGATGTACCACGCCGTCGTGTCCGCAGCGTAGGCGTAGACCTCCATCTTCGAGATCTGCGTCGGCTCGGCCCCCTCCAGCAGCTGGAACTTCGCATCCACGTAGCACTCGCGCGAAACCGGCGGCGCGTAGAACTCGTTGTAGAAACTCCAGTTGCCGTCCTTGTACGACGTCCCCTCCTTCCAGATCTTGAACGGAAGCGTCACATAAAGGTTCGGCAGGTTCACCTCCACCTCCTGCTGCGTATAGGCGTAAAGCCGGTGGACCGGATCCACCGCCACGATCATCTGCGTCGGCGACGACAGCGACAGCTTCACCCAGCCGGTCGTCCCCTCCTGTGCGTAGGGTTCCGACGTCGCAACGGGCGTGGTGATCTGCTCCGACGGGCGGCTCTTGAGGCTGATCACCCCGTTGAGTGCATCCTCGTAGCTGGCCACCGTATAGAGGTTCGTATCCGCCGAAAAGGCATAGGCCTTCAGCCCCTCGAAGGGTTCGTAGGGATCCGTCGACAGCGTCTGCGACAGCGGCTTGATCACGTAGTTCGTCCGGATCGAGGTGTCCTTGAAACATCCCCATCCCAGCAGGACCAAACCCGCAAGCAGTCCGATTCGTAATCTCTTCATCGTTGTCTCTATGCGTTGTTTCTGAGCGCCGCGAGCATCTCGCCGACCGTCTGTCCCGTCACCGGATGACGCCGCTGGCGCATGATTTCGTTCAGCGGGACCAGCGCAAACTCCCGCTCCGCCAGCCGCGGATGGGGCAGCGTCAGCCGTTCGTCCGACAGAACCACGTCGTCGTAGAAGATCACGTCGATGTCGATCGGCCGCGAACAGTAGGCCGCTCCCGACGACGCCTTCTCGATCGCCTCGGCAGCCCGGTTGCGCCCCAGCTCCCGCTCGATGGCCTGGCAGGCGTCAAGCACCTCGTGCGGCGTGAGGTCCGTCGAGATCTCCAGCGCCTGGTTCGAGAAGCGCTCCGTACTCCGGAAACCCCACGGCTCGCTTTCGTAGCGGTGCGAACACCGCAGTACTGCGCCTACCCGCGAATTGATCAACTGTTGTGCCGTCTGGAGGGTCCGCTTCACGTCCCCCAGATTTCCTCCCATTAACAATGCCACGCGTGCCATACCGTTACAAATGTTTTATCATCTTGCTCACCGTGAGCGCAAAGTGCGTGAAGACGATCGTCGGATTGCCGTTCTGCGCGATCTGCGCCCCGGCCCGCTCGATCTCCGCGATCAGCGGCTCGATGTTCTGCGGCCCGACAAACGGCGCAAATTTCGAGCAGAAGGACAACTCCTCGCCCCACAGATAGCCGATCTGCGGAATCCCCGCGTGGAGCATGAAGCTCTCCCGAAGCAGCCGAGCCGCATTGCGCAGAAAGGCCCGCTGCTGTTCGCGCGAGAGCTGCGCAACCTCCTCGGCCCAGCCGATCAGTTCGAGGTGCCGGTCGTTGTAGCTCAGCCGCATCAGGCTGCAGAAGAGGTCGAAGTTCTCCTTCCGCAGCGCGTCGTGTTCGCCGGCCGCCAGGTGGCTCAGCTCGATCACGTCGCCGCCGGCCAGCCGCGCCATGTTCCGCGCCTGGATCGGATCGCTCACTCCGCGCCGTCGCGCCTCCGCCTCGAGCACCTCCGGCGTGATGCGCGGCACGGCCACCTCCTGCGTCCGCGAGAGGATCGTCGGAAGCAGCCGGTCGGGCTGTTCGCTCACCAGAATGAAGAGCGTCCGCTCCCACGGCTCCTCGAGGATCTTCAAAATCTTGTTCGACGCCTCCTCGTTCATCGTCTCCGGCAGCCACACCAGCATCGTCTTGTAGTCTGACTCGAAGCTCTTGAATGAGAGTTTGCGGATGATTTCGTCCGCCTCGCGCGCCGAGATCATCCCCTTGAGCGTCTTGCCCAGGTCGAGCCGGTCGTACCACTCCTGCGGCGTGAAGTAGCCCCGTCGCTCGGCAAACAGCGCCCGGAACGGTGTCAGGAACTCGTCGCTCAGCATCGCTTCGCCCGACTTCTTGCCTTGCCTGTTCACCGGGAAGACCAGATGCAGGTCCGGATGGGCCAGCTCCGCGATCTGCCGGCAGTCGGGGCACTCGCCGCACGAATCACCGTCGTGACGGTGGCGGCAGCAGAGGTACTGCACGTAGGCAACGGCCAGCGCCAGCGTGCCGTAGCCCGCGGCCCCCGTAAAGAGCTGCGCGTGGCTCACACGCCCCGCATCGACCGACCGGGCCAGATGCCGCTTCAGATCCTCCTGACCGATGATATCCGCAAATCGCATCCCCTTATCCCCGTTTGATGACCGAGCGGAGCATCGCCCCCACGTCGATCCGTTCGCGGCGGATCAGGTAGAGGCCGTAGCCCGCAAACAGCACTATATTAAACGCATAGATGACAAACTTATTGTCTGTCAGGCGTGTCGCCGCCTCGCACACGACAAAGACCGCCAGCGCCGTGATCACGTACTCCCAGATCCGGCGCCACGGATAGGGCGTCGGGAAGTAGCGCCGGTTGAGCCACCAGCTCACCGCCACCATCACCGATTCGCTCGCCAGGCGCGCCCAGGCGGCGCCGTAGTAGCCCCACGTCGGGATCAGACCGAAGCCGAAGAGCGTCATCGCCACCAGTCCCGATCCCGTCACCACGATGGCCAGCGAGGTCCGCTCCTCACGCTTGTACCAGAACGAGAGGTTCAGCCATACGCCCGTCAGCACGTTGGCCCCCAGCACCACCGGCAGAATGAAGATGCCCTCGCGGAAATCCCGACCCACGATCAGCGCAAAGAGGTCGCGGAACAGCGCGATGCCCAGGAAGATCAGCATCGAGGCCATGACGTAGTACTTCAGCGCCGCGGCGTTCATCGCCACGAAGTCCGACTTCTTGAAGTTCGACAGGAAGAAGGGTTCGGCCGCCAGGCGGTACATCTGGTAGAAGAGCATCATCACCACGGCGATCTTCGTGATGGCGCCGTAGACGCCCAACTGCGCCATTGCCCCCTCGGGAACGAGGTATTTGATCAGCTGACGGTCGATGAATTCGTTGGCCGTACCGGCCAGGCCGCCCACCAGCAGCGGCAGCGAATAGGCAAAGACCGCCGTCAGCAGCGCCCAGTTGATCCGCGGCACGGTGCGGTCGGTCGTCGTCAGGATCACCAGCCACGTCACCACGCTCGCCACCAGGTTGGCCACGAAGACCCACCCCACGCCGAAATCCGTCGCAAAGAGCCCCGCGGCGCCGAAACCGAAGGCCAGCGCCACGTTCAGCACCACGTTCATCGCCTTCAGACCCACGAAGGTCATCGCACGCCCCTGTTCGCGCAGCCGCGAGAAGGGGATGCAGCCCCAGACGTCGAAGAGGATGATCAGCGCCACCCAGACGACATACTCCGGATGGGCCGTATAGGCTTCGCCCATGAGCGAGGCCACGCCGTTGCGGAAGAGCGCCACCAGCGCAAAGAAGACCGCCGCGGCCAGCGACGTGATGCCCCATGTCGTGGCAAAGAGGCGTCGCTTGGCCCCCTGAACGTCGCCGCCGGCCTCCTCGGCCTTGGCCGAAAAACGGAAGTAGCTCGACTCCATTCCCATGGTCAACAGCGTCAGCGCCAGCGGAATCAGAGCGTAAACGTCCGTAACGATTCCGTAGGTCTCCTGTCCGAATACACGCGTATAGTAGGGCGTGAGCAGGTAGCTCAGGAACCGCACCACGATGGTGCTGATGCCGTAGACGGCAGTCTGTTTGGCCAGTTTTTCGAGCATACGAAGGCTATATAGGCAGCAAAGATACAAATTTTAACCGGATTGCCCGCATCATTTCCGCTTCTTTCTCCGAAAGAAGGGCATGAAAAATCGTCCGCACGCCGGAGCGGGTGCGGACGGTATCGTCGGGCGGAAAGCATGTGGGGTGGAGGCGCCGTTGCCGCGTCCGGCATCCGGGCACAGGAGGTCGAGGTCGTACACGCCCCGCGGTCATGGGCGATCCCGCTACGGGATCCCTTGCACGGCTGCCGGTGATTGATGTCGTGCACGCCCCGCAGTCATGGGAGGCCCCCCTGCGGAATTCCTGGCACGACTGCCGGTGATTGACGCCGCGCACCGTCCCCGGCGGTTCCTAAAGCCACTTCTTGTAGCGGAAAAACCAGATCGTCAGGATCGAAGCGATGATCATCAGCGCAATGGCAAACAGATAGCCCACCGGAACCACCCAGCCGTTCGACAACGTCCAGGTCCACTCCAGTTCGGGCATCGTCTTGAAGTTCATGCCGTAGATCGACGCGATGAGCGTCGCCGGCATGAAGATAACCGCCGCCACCGAGAAGATCTTCACGATGCCGTTCTGCTCGATGTTGATCAGACCCAGCGCCGCATCCTGGATGTAGTCCAATCGCTGGAAACTGAAGTCCGCATGGTTGATCAGCGAGTTCACGTCCTTGATCATCAGCTGCAGACGCGGGTAGATATCGTTCGGGAAGCGCTCCGAACGCAGGATCCCCGACAGCACCCGCTGTCGGTCGAAGATGTTCTCGCGCAGCGACATCGTACTCTCCTGCAACGCACTGATGCGGTGCAGAACCTCCTTGTCGATCGAATCCTCCGAGTTCACATCCTTCGACAACGCCGCAACCTGTTTGGCAATCAGCTCCACCAGGTCGGCATCGAAGTCGATGCGCACCTCCAGCAGCGAAATGAACAGGTGATAACCCGTCGAGTAGCTCCGGTAGTTCATCTGCAGCCGCTTCTCCGTCTCGCGGAAGGTCCGGAACTCGGCGTTGCGCACCGAAACCAGCACGCCTTCGTTCGAGATGATGAACGACACCGGCTCCACGATGAACGAATCGCCCGTCGGAATGAAAAAGTTCGCATTCGACACGATCGAGTTCTCGTTCTCCGAGTACTTCGACGTCGACTCGATCTCCTCGACCTGCTGACGCGTCTGAAGACTGATCTCCATGAAGTTCTCGACGGCCTTCTGCTCCTTGATCGTGGGCGACAACATGTCGATCCAGAGAATGTCGTCATAACCCAGCTCGTCGAAGAGCTTCGTATCCGCATTCCGGATGATCTTGTTGTATTGCTTGAGATAGATGGTAATCATGTAAGGCTCTCTGTAAAGTTCGTGAATCCGTGGTCAAGAGAGGCGGACACATCCCTGTCCGCTAACCTCTTCAGCCCGGATTGGTCCTCGGGGCAACCTTCAGGCCCGAGTCCCAGAACTTCTTGAGTGCCTTGTCTTTCTGATTGTCGAAAATGTAATCGAAATGGGCCAGCCCTTCGTAAGCCCGTCCCGGATCGTCGGTATACGGCGACTCCAGTATCGCTTCGTAACCGCGCTCCAGACCGTAGGTCAGCGCGTACTGAAGCGCCTCCACCGTCTCGGGCTCCACCTCCGGGTGGGCCACCCACAGGGCGAAGGCAAACGGAAGTTTGCCGTAGGGTTTCCACGCCTCGAGGAGCGGATCCTCGATTTCGAGCAGCGACGTCAACGACGCAGGTACGCCTCCGACACAGTACTCGGTGACCAGCCGGGCGCTTTTCAGACCCGGATAGGCGGCGGCCGGAATCAGGGCGATGTCGGCCTGGCGATCGATGAAACGCTGAAGGGATTCGGCGGGAGTAGACAGCAACAATTCGGCACGGAGATTACCCTCGTGCTGGATACCATAGATGAATGGCGTCGTGCTCAGGCACGACACAACGGCTATACGGGGTACTGTGACCATCATCCATAAGGTATAAAAATGTTGGTTCGAGAAACAAAGGTACGATAAAATTCCGGAAACTTTTCCATATTTTTTGGAAAAAGTGCGCCGACCTCTTGACAAGGGGGGTGGCGTCGTCGTATATTTGTCATGCAATCAACAGGCATTCGCCTCGTTTCGGCAAGTTATCAACATTTTTATTATCGCTGTAAATCACAGCTTTGCCGAAATCAAAAAGCCGTTTTCAACAGACTGTCGACAATTTGTAGACATTTTGTCGACACAAGAACGCCCCCTCTCGGGGTATTGTTGACAACCGTCAGCCCCATTCCGCATCTCCCGCTTCGGAGCCTCCCTCCCGACCGATCCTTCCGCGACCGGCACCAGGCCCTTTCCGCCCGCCGACCGGCACCGTCTTTCCCGTCTGCCGCCGGTCACAGCCCGGCCTCCCCGGCATCCGCCCCGCACCCTTTCATCCTTCAAAAAACAATCGACCATGCCATTTGCCAGCGTTCCCCAACAGTTCTTCCCGCTCGATCGCGAGATCAACTACACCTTCGAACAGGACCAAGCCAAAAGCATCGACTTCCGAATCATCAACAACACCTACAACCAACTCATCGGCGTCAAACGCCCCCTCCCGGCAACCTCCGTCACGATCAACATCGCCTCGATCCTCCGCAGCCAGATCGCCTTCACGCCGCGATTCGGCGCAAGCGGATTCCGGAATCTGACCGACCGCGGCATCACCATCCGCGTCGAAGCCGTCGAAACCGACAGCGGTCTCCTCGTCGACACCTCCCCGGTGCGGACCTTCCTGATCGGCGACCAGCAGGTCATCATCCCCGGAATCCGTACGACCATGCCCCTCGAACGCATCATCCCGGCCGATGCCTCCGACGAGATCTCGCTCCTCACCGAAGAGGACTGCACCCTCTACATCACGGCCGAAGGACCGGACAGCACCCAGATACAGAGCTACAGCGCCTCCGGAGCCGGTCTCCACATCTTCTACCTCTCGCCCGCCGACTTCCCCGGATGCGAAACCCTCACCCTCGATGCGGGCCGCTACGGTGAGATCCGCTACACGGTGGTCCCCGCCTCGGAGGAGTTCACCCGCATCGCCTGGCAGAGCCATGCCGGGTCGGTCGAACAGTACTCCTTCCCCGTCACGCAATCGACCACGCTGCGAACCTCGAAACAACGCGCCGAAGGGTATGACGGGCATCTGGTGACGCAGATCGAATCGTCGCGCGAAATGACCTTCGTCTCGGCGCTCGAACGGGAAGCGGTCTTGGAGCCCCTCTGCGAAATCCTCTCGTCGCCCAATGTCTGGATCAACCGCCACGGCGGATTCATCCCGCTCGACATCCTCTCCGAGGAGGCCGTCATCCGGCAATACGGCGTGCTGCGCACGCTGGAGATCGTCTCACGCCCCAAAAACGACCAACAATGGATCTGACCATCAACGGACAAAAATGCGATGCGGGAAAGCTCCGGATCTCCGTCCCGGGGTACGACATCGCCCGCATCCGGAACATCGACGAGGCCCGTACGGGACGCTCGCTGACCCTCACCATCCCCCGTACTCCGCGAAACGACCAGGCCCTGGCGTTCGCGGCCGAAACCAACTCGGCCGACCGCTTCAACGAACTCGACAACGTCGCCGAACTCTCGTACCGGGGAGCCCGGCTCATCGGCGGAAAGGTCCGCCTGCTCGCCATCGACGGGGAGGGATACCGCATCGAAATCCGGCAGGGCGGCGCCGACTGGGCCGAAATGGCCGCCAGAAGCCGTCTCGATGAACTCGAGATCGACTGGAGCACGCGTCTTTCCCCGACGGCCGTCTGTCAGAGCTGGACCGACGATTCGCCCGTCAAGTTCTTCCCGATCCACCGCGACGACTACGAACAGCAGAACAACCCGACGGACCTCCTCCCCGCCGAACGCCTGCTGGCCGTCGAGGATTACCACCCGTTCCTCCATCTGAAAACCCTCGTCAAGCAGATCTTCCAACGGGCCAACTACAACGTGAAGAGCGAATTCCTCGAATCGGAGATCTTCCGGGGCCTCTACATGAGCGGCGCCTACGCCTCGCGGGACACCTCGGCTGCCGTCAACCGCATGGGGTTCCTGGCACGCCGCCTCGACGAGGCCTCGGCCACGGCAAACGAACTCGGACGTGTCTTCGCCAACCCCAAAGCTCTGGCCAACAGCGTGGGAAACATCGTCGACTCGGCCACCCCGCTCAGCGTCGACAGCGACGGTACGGTCCTCACCGAACTCTACAACAACGGCAACTGCTTCTCGACAACCGACGGAAAGATCCTCTTCACGCCTCCGACAACCGTCTCCGCCGGATTCGAATTCTACCTGAAGTACACCACCCAGCACCGGATCCTCTCCCGGACCCGTCTGACCGGATTCGACACCATCTACCTCGGAACCGGCGCCGAATACGACTTCGAACTGGCCAACCGCTACGAGGATCAGCGGGACAACCTCCAGCCGAACTTCTCCTACCGGGTCATCGTCTTCGACCATCAGCCCGGAACCAGCTACCGCCTGACCTGCACCAGAAACGGGATCCGGAAGACCGCATGGGCCACGTTTTCGGACCGTTCATCCCTGGTCAGCACCTCCACCGGCACCTACTCCCACCCCGCACTCGAAATCTCCTTCGGCCAGGGCTGGACCACCTATTCGGGCGACTGGGCCCTCTACAAGGGCTATATCGGCGAAACCGGCCAGACGCTCGTCGAGGTACGTCTCCGGACCCCTTCGGAATCAATCTCGCCCGAGGATCCCAAGTATTTCGACCAAATCTACTTCTCGGGAGCCGAAGAGGGGATGGAAATCACCCTCCACAAGGAGTGCTCGCTCCGTCCGCTCTTTCAGGCCGGGCCGACCTTCGGCCAGCAGATCGACTTTGCCGACGTGGCCCAGCACAACATCCGGCAGTCGGAGCTGCTCGAGGCACTGGCCCACCTCTTCAACCTGCGCTTCTTCACCGAAGAGGAGACCCGAACCGTCTGGATCGAACCCGAAAGCCTCCTCCTCGGAATCGGAACTCCAGTCGACTGGAGCCGACGTACGGTCCGCTCGAAACCGATCCTCCGCCGGAAAACCGACACCGAAATACACGAAATCCGGACCTTCTGTCTGCAGGAGGGCGACGGTGCCGTCACCCGCCTCAACAACGAGGAGGAGTCCACGCTGGGATCCTGGAGCTTCCACTCGCCCTCCCGCGCCTCGCTCCAGGGCGAGGAGGTGAGCCGCAACCCGCTCTTCGCCCCGACGCTCAGCTCCGTCGGCCACTACCTGAATGCCCCCTCGGCCCGGATCCTGCAGGTCGGCGACCGCGACGATGCCTCCGGGGACGGGACAAACTTCTCACCGCGGATCGTCCGCTACATCGGGATGGTCCCGCTGGCCAAGGGCGAACACTGGGGGTATCCCGTTCAGCAGAGCGGATATCCGCTGGCGGCCTTCTATTTCCCCGGAGACTCCCAGGTGAGGTCCTTCACGCTGGGATTCGAAGACCGCGGCGAGGCCAACGGACAGCACAACTTCTACGACCGTCAGCTGAACCGCGAGGCCTCCGGCGAACGGATCTCGCTGACGCTGCACATCGAACCCCACGAGTTCGAAACGATACTCGCCCCCGGAACCGGCATGCCCGACTTCCGGTCGGCCTTCCGGATCGACATCGGAACGGGTGTCGTTACCGCCATCCTCTGCAGCATCGAGGAGTATGACGCCCGCAGCGGCGAGGCCTCCTGCACCTTCGAACGCACCGATATCGTCTGACCCTCAAACCCGAACCGCCATGACACGTCTCGACGAACGACTGGCGGAGGTCCTCCTCCGTCAGGTCCGCGGTCTGACCGCCCGGCAGGCCGTCCTGCACCTGCTCGACGCGGGTATGATCGACCGCCGCGCCTGCGAAAGGCAGGCCATCCGCGACGAGGTGGCCCGCCTCCAGCGGCAGGGAATCCCCCGCTGCGAAGCCCTCGAAGTCACCGCCCGCACCTTCTGCTGCTCCTACGAAAAGGCGAGAAACGCCATCTACAACACTTTCAAATCCTGAATCCATGAAATCGGAAATCCAAATCAAGAACTCGGCCGACCGCTGCCAGATCGACATCGAGGGGACCATCGGCATCCCCGAAGAGTGGCAGTTCGACAACCCCGACGAACGGGTCGCCACCTACGACCGCTTCCGCGACGCCCTGCGCCGCATCACCGAAATCGAGGCCCGCGAGGTCATCGTCAACATCCGCTCGACAGGCGGCGACGTCAACGACGCCCTGCTGATCCACGACGCCCTGCGGCAGCTCCCCGCACGCATCATCACCCGCTGCTACGGCTACACCGCCTCGGCCGCCACGATCATCGCCCAGGCCGCCTCGGAGGGCGATCGCGAAATCTCGGAAAACACCCTCTACCTGATCCACAACGCCATCTGCTCGACCGAAGGAAATGCCGTCGAAATCGCCTCCCAGATCGACCTCCTCCGCCAGACCGATGCCCGGCTCGCCGCCCTCTATGCCGCCCGCTCGGGACGCCCGGCCAAGGTGTTCGAAACCCTGATGGCCGAAAACAACGGCAACGGTCGCTGGCTCTCACCCGAAGAGGCCGTGGCCGCCGGACTGGCCGACCGGGTGATCGCCGGCGGCGAACAGGAGACACAGTCGCTGACGCGGAACATCGCCCGCGGCTGGAAACGGCTCCTCTCCGACCTCGGCATCCGGCCCGCCGTGCAACCGGTCGTCGACCGCAACATCCTCCATTCGGAGGGGGAGATGAACGAACTCCACCGGCGATCGGCCGTGGCCGCCGAGGAGGCCCGCCGCCACCTTACGCCAACCCGCGTCCTCCCCTGCGAGGACCCCTCGTACGGCGATACGGTCCGTTCGGCCAACGAACGCGCCTATGCCGAGGATGCCAAGTGTTTCCGCAACTGACACCCCCCGCGGCGCAGAGGAGGCCGCCCGCGGCAGGGGTGGGGCCTCCTCCGTTCCGGAGATGTCTCCCCATCAGCGGGAGCTCCGCCAGTCCGCCCCCGCCATCTACCGAATCCACCACGGGGAACGGGTCCCCGCAAAAACCCGCAAGACCATTCACAAAACCCTCAAAAAAACAAAAACACCATGACTTACCTTGAAAATTCGAAACAGTACACCGGCTCCGATCTGGAGAACATCTTCTTCCGCCCGATCCTGACCGGGCAGTCGGCCAAGGACCTTGGCGTGCGCGTGCTCTACAACATGCCCCAGGCCACCCACATCCAGCTCTGGGACGGACAGCGCAACATCCTCCAGAAGTTCACCTCCGCCGGCTGGAACGGCAGCACAGCCCCCACCCGCACCGAAAAGACGATCGACCTCCAGCGCGTGAAGGCCGAACTCGGATTCTCCGCCGCCGACTACTTCTCGATGGTCTACGAGAAGATCTCCTCGATCGTCGACGTCAACATGGAGGACCTCTCCGGAACGATCCTCGAACAGGCCGAGACCGAACTCTTCCGCAAGGCCCTGGCCGAGAACATCCGCGCCACGATGTGGGCCGGCGACTCCTCGGCCGGAGAGGGCTACAACACCTTCGACGGATTCCTCAAGCTGCTCAAGGACCAGCTCGGCTCGATCCACCACAGCTTCACCTACTCGGCCTCGAACCTCTCGGACAACAGCTACGCCGCTCAGATCTTCGACAAACTCTGGAGCGAGGCCGACCCCCGCGCACAGGATCTCAAGACCGAAGGCCAGCTCGCCTACTTCGTTTCGTCGGACATCTGCTACCTCTACGAGAAGTATCTCGACGAGAAGGGGGTTGACGCCGCCTACATCGACTCGGTGAACGGCCGTCCGCAGCTGGCCTACCACGGCATCCCGATCGTCGACGTGCGCATGGGCAGCTACCTGGCCAACACGTCGCTCCACCAGTCGTTCGCCATGCTGACCGACCGCCGCAACCTAGTCATGGCCGTCAACACGGCCAGCATGCCCGGCAACGAGGTCCGCATGTGGTACAACCCCGACGAGATGGAGAACCGTCAGCGCGCGGTCTTCATGGCCGGCTGCCTGCTGCTCGACGAGGAGCTGATCACCTACGCCTACAAACAGTAAAAAACCGGAGGGGAGTGACGCCGCCGGAGCCCCGCCCCGCACGGCGCCACCCCCCCAAACCGACTGCACGTCATGAGCAAAACACACACCTTCAAAACCGCCGTAGGGGTCGCCAACCGCACGGATCCCTACATGCAACTCGGGTCCGTACGCGTCGAGAGCGACCGTTTCTGGCGCTGGGGCGACGACAATCTCTTCCCGGCGGCGCTCGCCCTGATGGCCCGCCGCTCGACCACCCACCGGCGCATCATCAACGACAAGGCCGACTACATCTCCGGCAAGGGCTTCATCTGCGACGAGGCCCGGCAGCCCGCCCTGGCGGCCTTCGTCCGCCGCGTGAACGGCTCGGGCGAGAGTCTGCGGCAGCTGCTCAACAAGCTGGCCTACGACAAGTCGCTCTTCGGGAACGCCTTCCTCGAGGTGGTCACCGACGCCGGACACTCGTTCCTCTCGCTCTACCACCAGGACGCCTCGCGCTGCCGCGTGGCCCGCGACTCGGCACACATCCTGCTCCACCACGACTGGTCGGCCTTCAAACCCTCCGAGGCCCGGTCGCTGCCCCTCTATCCCGCCTTCGAACAGCAGGAGGACGGAACCCTGCGCGCCATGATCCACTACAAGGACTACGAACCCATGTTCGAACACTACGGCGTCCCGACCTACATCGCCGGGTTCGGCGTCTCGGCCATCGCCTACAAGACCGACCGGTGGAACATCTCGCGGCTCGACAACTCGTTCCAGCTCTCGGGGGTGATGATGCTCGACTCGTCGGTCGACAACGAGGCCGAAGCCGAACGCATCGTCCGCATGGCCGAGCGGAAGTTCGCCGGAAACCCCGGGCAGGTGATGTTCGTCATCCGCGACGGAGGCGACGACGACAACTCGCGCTTCATCCCCATCACCGCCCAGAACGAGGGCGACTGGCAGGCGCTGCACGAACAGGCCGTGGGTGACATCGTCGTGGCCCACTCGTGGTTCCGCACCCTGAGCGGTCTGGACTACGCCTCGGGATTCAACGCCGAGCGGATCCTCCACGAATACGAGGTGGCGCTCAACACGGTGATCCTGGCCGAACAGGCCGAACTCACCGAACCGATCCGCGACGTCATCACCTCCATCCTGGGGCTCGACACAGAGTCGCTGCAGATCGTCAACCGCCCGCCGACCCGTTCGAAACCCATCTACATGAAGGTCTGGGAGGCCCGCAAGGCCGACGGACTCGACTACGACCCGGAGGATCCCAAACAGCAGTATTTCCTCTCGGAGATCACCAAATACAACGTCACCAGCATCGGCTGATCCCCGCCGTGCGGGGCGCGCTCCGGTCCCGACCGGAGGGCGTCGCACGGCAGACCGCCGACCAACCGCAATCCGCCATGAATACCCTGATCACCACCACCCAACTTCTCCAGCTCGCCTTCTCCCACGGCGAGTACCTGACACCCGACGCCCTCGCCGAGGCCGATATCTCGGCCGCCGAGCAGCGTTACATCCTCCCCGTCATCGGCCCGGAGCTCTACGAGCAGCTGCTCGCCGGCGACCATGCCGACTTCCGGCAGGGGTATCTCGCCGCACCGCTGGCCCTCTATACGCGGCTGCTGCTCCAGCCCCGGCTCGACATCCGCACCGGCGAGGCCGGAACCACGGCTCCGAAATCCTCGTGGAGCCAGCCCGCCGACGACGAGGCGCTGCGCCGTCAGCGTCATGCCCTGCGCTGCGAAGCCCGGGCCCTGATGCGCCGCGCCGTCCGCTACCTCGAGAGCCACAGCGACGAGTTCCCCGCCTACCGTTCCGACAGAAACATCCTCAACCGCTGCACCACCGATGGAGGCTTTGTACAGATTCATTAGCGGCACCGCGGCGGGAATCGCCGCGCTGTTCGCACCGATCCATCCGCTCGTGGCAACGGCCCTGCTCTTCATCGGCGTCGACTTCCTCTCGGGGATCTTCGCCGACCGGGCCGTTGCCCGACGCGAGGGACGGACGTGGTACTTCGAGAGCTGCAAGGCCTGGCGCACGGTCGTCAAGACAGCACTCGTCATCACGGCCATCGTCATGGCCTGGCTGCTCGACCGCTTCGTACTGGACTTCATGGAGCTGAACCTCGCCCGGCTCTTCACCGGCTTCACCTGCGGCGTGGAGTTCTGGTCGTTTCTCGAGAATGCCGCCCAGCTCTCCGAGGCGCCGCTCTTCCGCTGGCTGCGCCGCTACGCCAAACGCCGCGTGGAGACGCATCTTCACCTCAACGACGACGACCATGGCCCGAGGACTCGATAACCGCAATCCGGGCAACATCCGCCGCTCGAAGGTCCGCTACCGGGGCGAGGTGCGCCCCTCGCGCGACCCCGACTTCAAGCAGTTCGAGACGCTGGCCTGGGGCTACCGCGCCATCTTCGTGCTGCTCAACACCTACCGCATCCGCTACGGACTGTCAACCCTCCGCGGGATGATCTCGCGCTGGGCCCCGCCCTCGGAGAACCACACCGACGTCTACATCCGCGCCGTGCCGCCGACACGGGCCTCGACCCCGACCAGCAGCTCGATACGCACGACCCGCAGACGATGATTCCCCTGGCGGCGGCCATCTCCCGCGTGGAGAACGGCACGCCGGCCGATCCGCAGCAGGTGGCGGCCGGATGGGACCTTTTTCTGGGTCGGGATTGAGCAACTCCCGCCGATTTTGACTATCTTGCAGGTATGAAAATCGCCTGCCTCACCGATCGGCTCGACCGCATGCCGATGGTCAAGCTCCTTGCGCCGTTCGCCGCGGGGATCGCTCTGGCCGACTGTTACGAACTGCCCCTGTGGTTTCTCACAGGGGCTTTCGTGTGTGCGGGGGTCGTGGCGCTGCTGATGCGTTCGGGAGCGGCGGCCGGGATGCTGCTGCTCACCGCCGGATTCGCCGCCGCACAGCTCCGCACGCCCGAGGCGGACCTCCCGCAGCAGGTTCCGACGCTCTTCGAGGTGGTCGTCACGGGGTTTCCCGTCGAGCGGGAGCGCTACACGACGGCCGATGCCGAGGCGAAGGCCTGGCGCGATCCGGCAACCGGCCGCTGGCACCCCTCGCAGAGCCGGATCCGCCTCTACACGGACACCCTGACACAACTCCGCGACGGGGAACGGATCCGCTGCCGGGGGACGGTACGCCCCTTTCGGGGCGGGGCGAAGAGCTATCGCCGGCTGATGGAGCGGCGGGGGTATGCCGGCACGCTGTGGATCGGCGAGCGGCAGATCCTCGAACGCTCGGCAACCAACCGCACGACGCTCCACCGCCGGGCCGTCGAACGGCTCGACCGGCTGCCGATGGCTCCGGAGGCACGGGCCGTGGTCGAGGCGATGGCCGCCGGCGAACGGCGCGGCATCACCGGGGAGCTGCGCACGGCCTATTCGCGCAGCGGGATGTCCCACCTGCTGGCCGTATCGGGGCTCCACACGGGGATTGTCTTCGTCGTGGTGAACCTCCTGCTCTGGTGGCTGCCGCTCGTGCGGCGGGGCCATCTGTGGAAAAATCTGTTAGCGGCGTCAGCCGTCTGGCTCTTCGTCGCGGCGGCCGGGTTCCCGCCCAGCGCCGTGCGGGCCGCCGTGATGTGCACCGTGCTGCAGACGGCACTCGCTTCGGCCTCGGAGTATGTCGGGATGAACGCCCTGGCCACGGCCGCCTTCGGCATGCTGCTCTGGAATCCCGCCTGGATCGGCGACCTGAGCTTCCAGCTCTCGTTCCTGGCCGTGGCGGGGATTCTCGTCTGGGGCGTTCCGCTCTGCCGCCGGCTGCGGAGCCGCCGCCGCTGGCTGAATGCGGTCATCGATGCCTACGCCATCGGTCTGACGGCCACGATCGCCACCGCTCCGCTCGTTTCGCACACCTTCGGCATCGTCCCGCTGGCCGGCGTGGCGGTCAACCCCGTGGCCATCGCCCTGGCCGGGGTGGTGGTTTTCGGCGGGGCGCTCTGGATGCTGGCACCCGTCGGGTGGCTCGCGCCGCTCTTCGGGGCGGTGACGGGATGGAGCGCCGGGGCGATCAACACCCTGGCCCGGATGACCGCCTCGCTGCCCGGCGGTGCGGGCAACTGGCAGCTCGACACGACAACCACCGTCGTACTCTACGCCCTGATGCTCGTGGCGACACTTGCCGCCGGGTGCCGCGAACCGAAAAAAAGGCTACCTTTGCGGCGGATAAAAACCCCACAACGAAGATGATGACCGCCGAAGAATACGAACGGCTGCTGCGTCCGGAGGTGCAGCGCGCCATCGCCGCGGCCCGGGGGCGCGACCCGCTGGAGGTGGCGCTCGACCGCACGGTGCCCGAGGCCCGGCTGGTGGCCACGCAGGTCAAGTACCTTGCGCGGGCCGCCCGCAAACTGCCGACCTACGCCGCCGCACAGTGCATCCTTCCGCCCCGGGCCTTCGAACAGGCCTCGAGCGAGGCGACGGCCGCCCACAAGCGCATCGCGGGCGACTCGGTGCTCGACCTCACCTGCGGACTGGGGGTCGATACGCTCAGCCTGAGCCGGCGGTTCCGCCGCGTGGTGGCCCTCGAGCGCGACCCGGTGCTGGCCCGCGTGACGGCCGACAACTTTTCGAGAATGGGGGTGCACAACGTCGAAGTGGTGAACGTCGCGGCCGAGGAGTTCCTCGCCGGGACGTGCGACCGTTTCGACTGGGTCTACGCCGATCCCGACCGCCGTTCGGCCGAGGGGCGCAAACAGGTGCGGCTCGAGGCCTGCTCGCCCGACATCGTGGCGCTGAAGCCGGCAATCGACCGCGTTGCGGGACGGCTCTGCGTGAAGAACTCGCCGCTGTTCGACGTCGACGAGGCGCTGCGGCTCTTCCCCCGGAGCCGGGTCGAGGTCGTCTCGCTGGACGACGAGTGCAAGGAGGTGATGGTCTACGCCGACGGTTCGGGACCGCTCGTCGAGGCCACGGCCCTCGGCCTGGGGAGCTTCTCAGCCGCACCCGGCATGCTGCCGCCCGAGGCCCCGCCGTTCGACCCGGGGCGCTACGGCTGGCTCGTCGTGCCGGACGTCGCCCTGCAGAAGGCACGCCTCGTGCGGCTCCACCTGGCCGGGAAGGCCGACTGCTGGAGCGAAAACGGATTCGGATTCGCCGCCGATGAGCCCCGCGGCGTGATCGGCCGCACGCTGCCCATCGAGGCGATCGAGCCCTACGACCCGAAACGGCTCAAACACGCGCTGAAGGGGCTCGGCGTCGAGCTGCTCAAACGCGACTTTCCGCTCCGTAGCGAGGAGTTGATGCGGCGCCTGGGCGTCCACGCCGGGGCCGACCTCCGGCTGGCCTTCACGAAAATCGGGAACGATTTTTGGGTGATCCGCCTAAAACCGCTATCTTTGTAGGTACGGCCCTCCACAACGCCGCACGCAGCCCATGAAACTCCGCAGACTCTTCACCTACTTCACCGACACGATCTTCCGTCAGGACGTGAACGAATGGCGCAACCCCGTCGTGCGGTGGCTCGTGCAGCAGTACCGGCTGCTCTTCTACACGGCCCGCGGCCTGCTCGAACACGGTACGATCGTCCGCTCGGCGGCCCTGACCTTCTACACGCTCATGTCGCTCGTGCCGCTCGTGGCGCTGGTCTTCGCCGTGGTCAAGGGGTTCGGACTGGCCGACGGACTGGTCGAGAATCTCTACGAACTCTTCCCGCGCTATCCCGAGACCGTCGACTACATCGTCGGCTTTGCCGAAAACGCCCTCGCACGTACACGCGGCGGAGTGGTGGCAGCCGTGGGTCTGGTGATGCTCTTCTGGGCCGTGATCCGCGTTTTCAGCTCCATCGAGAACGCCTTCAACAACATCTGGGAGGTCAAAGTCGACCGCAGCATCGCCCGCCAGTGGACCGACTACATCGCCGTGGTGATGATCGTTCCGGTGCTGTGGATCCTGGCCAGCACCGTGGGCAACTACCTCGAACAGCAGCTCGGCCTCTACGACAAATGGTACTTCACGACCCTCTCGCGCATGGCCTCGATGGTGGTCATCTGGACCATGTTCACGCTGCTCTACCTGATCATCCCCAACGCCCGCGTCCGCCTGGGCAGCGCCCTGATGGCGGGCATCGTCGCCGGGACGATCTTCCTGCTCTTCCAGTGGGGCTACGTCTACGTCCAGCGCTGGATGACCTCCTACAATGCCATCTACGGCAGCTTCGCGGCCCTGCCGCTCTTCCTGATCTGGATGCAGACCTCGTGGGAGATCCTCCTCTTCGGCGGCGAGCTCTCGTTCGCCTACCAGAACATCGCCCGCTTTGCCGAGGAGCGCGAGTCGCTGCGCATCAGCTACGACCAGCGCCGGAAGGTGATCCTGGCGGTGATGATCCTCGTGGCGCGGAACTTCCGCGACCGGGGCGGCACACTCCCCGCCGAGGAGATCCGCCGGCGCCTGGGCCTCCCGACGCGCATCGTCAACGACATCCTCTTCCAGCTGGTGCAGGCCGGGCAGCTGATCGCCGTGCGCAGCGGCGAGGGCGAACGCGACGTCGCCTTCTCGCCGGCCCACGACCTGGCGCAGATGACCGTCTACGGCATTCTGGAGGCGGTCGAACGGACCGGGCAGACGACCCTCGACCTGAGTCAGACCCCCGAGCTGTCGTGCATGAACCGCGAAGTGGAGCAGCTGCGGGAGGAGGTCCGCCGCTCGCCGAACAACGCGCGGCTCGTGGACCTTTTGTAAAACGAATCGAACGAAATGAAACGTATCGTCCTCATCGGTAGCGGCAACCTGGCCGAAGCGCTGGCCCGCGCCGTATCGAAAAGCGAACTCGAAGCGGTGCAGCTCTATGCCCGCAACCCCGAACGCGGCCCCATCGTGGCACGGCTGTCCGGCTGTCCGTGGACATCCGACCCGGCGGAACTGAGCCGCGATGCCGACCTTTACATAATAGCCGTGAGCGACCGCGCCGTGGCCGAGGTGGCCTCAACGCTGCCAATCCCCGCCACGGCGGCCGTGGCCCATACGGCGGGCAGCGTCCCGCTGGAGGCCATTCCGGAGCGATTCGCACGCCGGGCGGTCTTCTACCCGATGCAGACCTTCACCAAGGGGCGCGAGGTCGATTTCACGCGAATTCCGATCTTTCTTGAGTGCTCCTCGCCCGAGGAGTGGGGGGCAGAGCTCGAGGCGGCGGCCCGGGCCCTCTCGCGGCACGTGATCTGGGCCGATTCGGCACAGAGGAGCCGGATCCATCTGGCGGCGGTCTTCGCCTGCAACTTCGCCAACCACATGTACGCCATCGGCGAGGAGGTGGCCCGCCGTGCCGGACTGGACTTCGAGGTGCTCAAGCCGCTCGTTGCCGAGACGGCCGCCAAGGCCTGCGACGCCCGCTCGCCGCGCGACGTACAGACGGGCCCCGCCGTGCGCAACGACACCCCGACGATGGAGCGCCACCTGGCACTGCTCGACGGAGAGCCCACCCTGCAGGAGATCTATACCCAAATCAGCAACAACATATGGAAAACTTCAAGGAATCGATAGCACGCTGCCGGACCTTCATCTTCGATGTCGACGGCGTGATGACCGACGGGGGGATCATCCCCACCGTCGACGGCGACTTCATCCGCCGCTACAACGCCAAGGACGGCTATGCCCTGGCCTATGCCCTGCGCATGGGCTACCGGGTCTGCATCATCACCGGCGGACGCGGCAAGACACTCGAATACCGGCTCCGGATGCTGGGCATCCGCGACTACTACCTCGACTGCATGGACAAGATCGCGGCCCTGCGCGAATACCTCGCCCGCGAAGGGGTCGACCCGGCCGACGTGATCTACATGGGCGACGACATTCCCGATCTGGAGTGCATGCGCGCGGTGGGGATCCCGGTCTGCCCGGCGGATTCGGCCTCGGAGGTGATCGAGGCATCGCGCTACGTCTCGGAGTTCAAGGGGGGCGAAGGGGCCGTGCGCGACATCGTCGAGCAGGTGCTCCGCGCCCACGGCGACTGGGCCCGCGACTCGCACGGCGTAACCCCCTCGACGCTGGCCGCCTCGTGCTGAGAGACCCCCAGTCACGAAAAATCCCCGAACCGGTTGGTTCGGGGATTTTTTCATGGTTTTGCCGGAAGCGGTTAGGGCAGCGAAACCGATACCCACTGGGGAGCCTTGTTCATCTCCATGTCGTTGCCGTTCGAGGTGTGGTCCTTGATGGTCGAACCCTGCCCCTCGTTGAACTTCCAGTAGGCCACCAGCCCCTCCGAAGCGGGATCGACCTGGTAATAGTGGTTGGAAGCCTTGAAGTCGGCCGGCGTGAGGAGCTTGTTCCAGATACGCACCTCACACATCTTGCCCTTGAGGTCACGGTCGGGACCGTAGGAGTAACCCACCCAGAAGAGGCGGTTGCTCTCCGAATCGGGCCGTGCGCGCGAAGTGCCGAAGCTGACCGAACTCAACGCCGAGATCCGCCCCGAACCGTATGACATGCCGTTGACGTAGAGCGTCACCAGCCCCTTGTCGAAGGTTACGGCGAAATGGGTCCACTTGTCCAGCATCTTAAAGGGAACCAACTCATACTGGGCGATCACAGCGCCATTCCGGTGAGCCACCTCGAGCATCTTGTTGTTCACACCGGCGCCGTCACCCAGACGCAGCAGGAAGTAGTTCTCGACACCCATGATGGTCGTGATCTCCTTGGTGGACTTGAAATCGGAGAGGTTCACCGTCGCCTCCATGGTGAACTGCGAGAGGTTGTTCAGCACCGAGGGGTTCTTCCAGGAGGTAGGACCGGCCCAGTTGCCCTCCATGCCGACAACCCACTCAATCAGCGCCTGGGTCTTCTGCACGACGGTAACGACCAGCGAGGCGCTGCCGCCGGTAAAGGTGATGGAGCCTTCACGGCGGGCCGAGGCCGCGGTAATCGTGAAACGCTCCACGTCACCCTGCTTGCCGCTGTAGGTAATCCAGTCGTCGGAGGGCTTCACCTCGTAAGCGACGTTCGCCGTCACGGGGATTTCGATCATACCGCCCTCCAGACCGATGTTCATGGTGGTCTGCGTCGTCGAGATCTCGTCCTTCTGAGCCTGCGAAACCTGGACCTCGACGGAGGTCTCGCGCGTACCCTTGATCGTAATCGTACCCTTGCGGCCTTCGAGCTGCTGATTCTCGGTTGCCGTAAAATACATCTTGGCACCCTTTCCGCCCTCTCCGGGGAGAGTGATGTCATAGGTCAGCCAGGACTGGGCCTCCGGAGAGATCGTATAGGTCAGATCGCGATACGAATCGCTCGTGTCGAGCAGCACCTCGATGCGCTCGCCGGTCTGCGGCACCGCAATCTCCTTCTCGGAGGTCAGCTTCAGGAAGTAGTCCGAGGCCTTGCAGCTCACGGGCAGTTCGAACTTCTGCTCACCGACCGTAAAGGTGAAGGTCGTGGAGAGGGCCTCGAGCTCCTCGTTGGCCTTGATCAGGAAGACCACCTTGTCGCCATCCTCGCCTTTGCGGGGCGTCGCCTCGACCCAATCGGCCTCGCCCGAGAGCTCCCACGGACCCGAGCTGGTCACCGTCACTTCGAAACGTCCGCCGTCGGATTCCGCTTCGATGCTCTTCGGGAAGACCGAAACCTTGTCCTCCACGGGCTTCTCCTCGGCCTTGGCGCAGGTCACCTTGAACGCAGCCGTCGCCGTGCCGACCGTGAAGGTGAATTCGCCCTGAAGCTCCTCCTGCGTCGTGTTGGGCTGCACGGTGAACTTCACCACTTCGCCGTCCTTACCCTTGCGGGGCGAAGCCTCGACCCAGTCGTAGTCGCCCGTGAGGGTCCATTCGCCCGACGAGGTGACGATCACCTCGGTCGAGCCGCCCTCGTTCGTGAATGATTCGCTCTCGGGTGCGATCTGCACCTTGTCGACAACCGGAGGCGTATTGACATCGTTGTCCTCCTTTTTGCAGCCGCTGAAGAGCATCAGGGCTGCAGCAAAAAGTAATAATTTTTTCATCGGTCTGTTTCAGGTTTTGAAAAGACGGCCTCCGCACCTCACGCACGGAGGCCGTCAAAACGTTAAATCAAGGATGATCAGAATTCGTAACGCGTCGGATCGTACTTGCCCTCACCGAGCTTGTTGTAGTAACCCGTAGGATCAACGAGTTTCATGCCGTAGAGTCCGTCGGCCGCCTCCTTGAAGGCGCTGACCGAACCCTCCTTGTTCTCGATATCCGACGTGGGGCTCGGGTCGAAGGCAAACCACATGAACCAACCGTATCCCTTCTCCTTGGCGCCGTAGGCCGCGCTGACGTTGCCGCGATTGAGGTTCAGCTCGATCGACTGGGCGGCACAGCCATCCTTCAGCATGCCGTAGTAGGTGAATGCCGCACCGGCCCCGTAGTCGGCCACGGCGATGTCGATGAACTCACCGGGCTGCGAGCCGCTGTAGGCGGGCAGCGAGTTGCTGTAGGTGCCATACTGGTAGACGCAGATGCTCGTCTCCCATTCGCACTTCTCCTTCATGGCCTTTTTCAGCTCGTAGGCCAGACGCGACGCAGCCGTCGTGGAGTTTCCGGCGAAGCAGGCCGAAGAGCCCGATCCCTCGGTGTACTCGTCGTCGAGCGCCACACCGTCGAGTTTGTACTGCTTGATGGCATTGGCCACATCCTTGGCATACATCTTGGCACCGTAATCCGTCAGGTTGCAGAGTCCGGCGGGCGTATGGTCGCCGAGCAGACCGAGCAGCACCTTGATACCGGCCTTGCGCAGCGGCTGCAGATAGACCTCCGACTCGGAGAGCAGCGCCTGGACATTGGCGTTGTTGTGCAGATAGACCTCGTCCGTCATGCCGTTCCAGCGGATGTTGGCCGAGAAGAGCACCACGGCGTCGAAGAACATCGAACCGTCGGCGAGCCGATACTCCAGCGCATTGAGCGGGTTGGTGCTGTTGACCTCGAAGAAGAGGATGTTCTTCACCTCCTTCTTGCACTGGCGCGAGAAGATGTAGTTGACCCGGCAGTCGTCACCCGCAACGGCGACATTGCCCGATTTGGCCTTCACGGTCAGCGGAAGCATGTAGTCGACGTTGTTACGCAACGCTTCGCGGTTGTCGGTCTTGATCGTCACGGTGATCTCGCCCGAACGCTTTTCGCCGGGATTGATCGACACGTTGCCGTTCTCGATCGAGATCTCGTCGGCGGGATAGGGCACGTAGCTGGTCTTGTGGATGAAGTTGTACTCGGCGACATAATCCTTGTCAACTACCACTTCGACACCGACAGTCTTGGCGGCCGCCTCAGCAAGTTCGAAACGAAGGCTCTTCTTGAGCGGTTCGATCGAGGTGATGGTCGTCGAAAGATCGCCCTCTGAAGCATTCACCAGCGAACCCTTGACCTCCTCTTCGGCCATTCCGTCACCAGCGTTCTGCAGCACGTTGATGTAGACGGGCTGCGCCTTACCGGCCATGACCTCGATCCGGCCCGAACGGGGATCGGTCGTGGTATTGGGCTGCGCACCGAGCGTCAGTTTGTCGCCCTCCTTCGAGACGGTGACCCACTCCGGAGCCTTGCACTCCCACGCCTCGACGTTCGTCTTGACGGTCAGCACGACGGGTTCACCACCCGCTGCCTGGAAGGTGATGTCGTCCGAGGGATCGACGCTCAGCGCATCGGGATCCTCGGGAGCCCGTTTGCTCTGCGTCACGCTGATCGTCACGCTCTGAGCCGTACCGGCCGTGATCTCGATACGTCCCGAACGCGAGCCGTCGGTGGTATTGTCCTTGGCCGAAAGCGTCAGAGTCGCCATCTCCTTTTTGCCCTCGATCCATTCGGGCACGGAGAAGTTCCACGTCTCGGCATCGGTCTTGACGGTCAGCACAACGGGTTCGTTGCCCGAGGCCTTGAACTGAATGGTTGCCGACGGCATCACATCCAGCGTGTTGATCTTGTTGGTTCCCTCATCGCTCTTGCACGAGGTAAAAGCTCCGGCAAATCCGGCTATTGCCAGGAGCAACATCCATAATGATCTCTTTTTCATTGCGGTTTTTTAGATTATGAAAGGTTAGTAATTAGTAAATAGACGCTATTTCGTTGCGGGAAGTTCGACGCTGACCCATCCCGGCTCCCGGTCGGCCGTCAGATCGTAGCCGTTGGGGCCGTAATCCTTCACGCTCTTTCCCGCACCGTCGTTGAACTTCCAGTAGGCCACCAGGCCGTCGGAGGTTTCGGGCGAGACGCGGTAGAAGTGGTTCTCGGCGTTGATCTCGTCGGCGGAGAGCACCCGGTTCCAGATCCGGGCCTCGGCGATCCGGCCGTTGAGCGGGCGTTTCTCGTCGTAGGAGTAGCCGAACCAGAAGCAGCGCGGCTTGTAATCGGTTTCGTCGGAGTGCGACACGGCGAAATTGACCGACGTCAGACCGATTGCGGAGGAGCTGCCCGCAGCCCGCTCGCGGCCGTCGAGATAGATGCGGATCTCGCCGCGGTCGAACGTAACGGCAAAATGGTACCAGCGGTTGACCTTGAGTTGCAGCGAGGAGCCCGTCACCGTACCGCGATCGGGGGTGGCACCGGGTTCGGCGCCCTCCTTCTGCTTGCCGAAGGCCACCTGCAGCTGGTTTTTGGGGATCGTCGAATCGCCCACCCGGATCAGGAAGGTATCCTCGATGCCCATAATGGTCGAGATGGGGCTCGTCGCATCGGTATTGAAGCCGTAGAAAAAGACCAGCCCCTCCATCGTGAACTGCTCCATATCCTTGACGGGTTCGGTGGCTTCGGTCCATTCGGGCCAGGCCTTGTTGCCGTTCAGGTCGGCCACGACGTTGACCAGCGAGGCCTTCTTGAAGACGAAATAGAGGGTTCCGGCACTGGGCAGCACCGCCATGTCCGGCGACGAAATACTTACCGGAAGGACATAGCGCTTGGTCAGATCGAGTTCGTCGAGACCGACGAAACGGATCTCGACCGGATCACTCGCCACCTTGCCGGCAGCGATGCGGGCCGAAACAGCCGAAAGGTCGTAGTGGCGGGCAGGGAGCAACTCCACCTGTTCGTCGTAATACCCTTCGCGATAGGAGTCGAGCCGTTCGGGAGCGGCCCGGAAGGCCACCTCGACATCGAAACCCTCGGGGCGGGCCATCGCCGCCGTCAGGGAGCGGGAGAGCTCCTTGTCCACGTGATCCGCGGTTCGCTCGACACGTACGTCGCTGGAGAAGGACGATGCCGAGATAAAGACATGGTTGTCGTAATGGTGCTCGAGTTCGTCGTTCTGCCTGCAGCCCGCGAGCATCAGCAGCGCGGCGCAGGCGGCCCAACCGAATTTACTGTATCTCTTCATGATCGTTTCCGGTATTAGTATTCATGATACGGATAGCCTGACGGATGTTGTTGTAGATCCGCACGGCGTTGAAATAGTCGTCCTGGGCATTGGAGAAACCCAGTCCGAGTTTCGAGAAACCCTCCTCGCTGTCGACGACCCATTCGGCACCCACCCGGGCGTCAGCGCCCACCTGGGCGGGATCCTCCAGCGAAGGGATGCTCACCTCGAGCAGGAAGCGGTCCGAGGGGAACTGGTCGTCGCTGTCGATTTTCCGGCGGACGGCGCGCGTCAGCTCCTCGGGGGTCTTGAACTCCTCGGAGAGGACGATGATGTAGTCGCACTCCTTCAGGAGGGGTTTGTTTTCATCGAGCAGGTTCTGCGTATTGCCGCGGATGAGCATCAGCCGGTCGGCGTGCGTCGCGCGCCACTCGCGGACGGCCCCCATAAAGGCATTCTGACTGCTGATATCACGCGCCGTGGCCCGACGTCCCAGGTAGGAGACGACAATTCCATCGAAACCCGATCCGTCACACGCAGCCAGCTGCCGACGGGTCTGTTCGGTATAGTAGGCGACAAACTCCTCATCCGTACCGAGGGGCTTTCCGGCCTCCTCGCGGGCCTCCTCAAGCAGGTTCCACGACGACTCGATGGCGGCATAATCGACCATGCAGAGGGTTCGCGTACCCTTCGTTTCGCGCAGCGCCGCCATCTCGGCCGACCAGTCGGCATGAAGCCCTTCGGTCCCCTCCACACAGATGAAGTCCACGCTGTCGGGCATGGCCATCAGGTGCTGATTCTGCAGCGAGGGTCGTTCGGCCGACCCCTTTACGGTCATCATCGCCACCTTGTGCGGTTGCTGCTTGTAGGCGCGGACGGCAGCCAGATAGAGCCGATAGGCCTCGGGGTTCTGCTCCTCGGGGGTCGGACGGCGGAAATCCAGATTCTCCGATTCGGTCCAATCGCCGCATGCACCGCTCAGCAGCAGCACACCCAGCACGACCGGCATAAAAACTCTTTTCATATCGAAATGCATTTTTTTCATGATTCGTCACCGACGGGCCTATTCGCTCATCGTTGCGGGGTTGCAGTCCCACCATACGCGCGTACCCATCTCGTCGGGGCCGTTGAGAAGCGTCAGGGCCTGACGGACGTTCTCACCGTTGTTCGTGTACTCGGCCATGGGATAGGGCATGCGGCGGGCGCCGAGTTCGGATTTGACCTTGCCGTTGCTCTTGTTGCCCTTCTCCGTGGCGGGGATCAGGTGCGGGAATCCCGTCCGACGATAGTCGGCCCAGGCCTCGTTCCCCAGGTGGAAATTGGCGATCCACTTCTGGATGAGGATCCGCTCCTGCATCTCCTGCTTCGAGGCCGTGTCGTTCCAGGCCACGCCCAGCGTCGAGAGCTGCGTACTGTAGGAGTTCGTGCCGGCGGGATCGGTATACGCCTGGGGGCGGCGTCCGTCATCGGCCGTATAGGCGGCATAACCGGCCCCGACACCCCACTGTTCGAGCGAGAGGCGGATACCCTCGTAGTAGAAGTCCCGGGCCTCGCCGCCCATGTCGAAGCCGAAGACGGCCCGGGCCTCGGCCTTCAGGAAGGCCACCTCGGCGGCATTCATCCAGCAGAGCGGCGTGGAGCTTCCGTTCACGAAGTTCACACCCGAATACTTGCGTCCGACGGAGTTGAGCGACGGGATCTCGATGCCGCGGCGCATCCCGACGTAATCGACGCCGGGCCACTCCGACTTGACGAAGTATTTCTCCCGGCGCGGGTCGCCGTAACCGTTCATGTAGCAGATGATGTCGGCAGCGGCGTGGGTATCGCCGCCGGTGAGGGTACCGTCGGGCTGGTTGTACTTGCAGGCGGCCATCAGCGGGTTTCCGTCCTTTCCGAAGGCCGTAGCGGGGAGCATGGCGTTGTCGTCGTTCGAGGCCAGCACTCCGAGTCCGTCGTCAGCGAGGCTGACGGCGCTCTCGGCCATCTGGCGGGCCGTCTCCGGATCGGCATAGACGATGCGCATGGCCAGCCGCAGCTTCATCGAATTGGCCAGCCGGCCCCACTTTGCGACACGGCCGCCATAGACGGGATCGACCTCGGCGGAGATGGTGCTGCTGCGGTTTTCCGTCAGTACGACAATGGCGGCATCGAGCTCCCGGAACATGCTGCGATAGACCTCCTGCTGAGCGTCGTAGGGGACCTGAATCTTCCCGTCCTCACCGATCTGGGAGTAGGGAATCGGGCCGAAAGCGTCGGTCACGCGGCTCATGGCGCAGACCTTGATGACGCGGGCGATGGCCAGCATCACGGGATCTTCGGTCAGATTTTCGAGGAGTTTGAAGTTGGGGTAGAGCGTCGGGATGATCTTGTCACTGGCCATGAAGACCCGCGACCAGTCGTCCGTCGGGTTGTAGTTGGAGATGGTGGTTGCCCAACCGCTGTTCGAATCGGCGTAGTATCCGCCCTGCGTACCGCCCAGCAGGCAGTCGGTAAACTGCGCCGTGTTGACGTCGGTGGAGATCACCGTACTGCACAGCGCCTTCAGGGCCGCCGACACGGCATAGCCGTCGGTCTGCATCTGATCCTTCGAGACTTCGTAGGGGTTGGTATTGATATCCATGTAGTTCGAGGTGCATGCCACGCCCAGGACGGACGCCAGGAGCGCCCCCGTTTTCATAAGATTGTATTTCATTGTTGCGGATCTTTAGAATTTGAGTCGCAGGTTGAAACCGACGTTCCGGAGCGACGGCATCATGAAATAGTCGATACCCTGATAGTAGTTTCCGGTCGTGGCGACCGATTCGGGGTCGAACGGAGCCTTGTTGTAGATCATCCAGAGATTGCGGCCCACGAGCGAAAGGGTGATTTCGCAGACGTCGCCGAGTTTTTTCCGGGGGATGGTGTATCCGATCGAGGCCTCCTGCAGGCGCACGTTCGTGGCCGAATAGGTGTAGTACTGCGGGACCGACGTACCGCCGCCGATGGCCGAATACCAGCTGTTGGCATCCATCACATCGCCGCCGTTGATCCTTACGCCCCCCGCATCGCGGGCTGCGGCCGAGGCCTCCGAGACACCGTAGTAGTCCAGCAGGGCCTGCGTGCGCGAGAACGCCACGCCGCCCAGACGGGCCGAAACCATGCATCCGAACGAGAGGTTCTTCCATCGGAAGTCGTTTCGCCACGAGAGGTTGGCATCGGGCAGCACCGAGCCGAGCTTGACATACTCCGAGGAGTTCTTGATCGTTTCGGTCGGGATCGTCCCCTCCTCGTTGATGTAGTAGCGGCCGTTGTCGTCATACTTCAGGTCGATGAGCGAGTAGAGGTCGCCCAGCGTACCGCCCTCCTTGAGGATGAAGTGGGCCTGCCCCAGACCGTTCATGTCGAGCTGATCCACCGAGATGTATTCGTTGGCCTCGGGGTTGTAGATCCGTCCGGCCAGCGAGAGGATCCTGTTGCGGTTGATCGAGAGGGTGAAGTTCGACGACCAGGAGAAGTCGCTCCAGGTGTTGGTGTAGCCGAGAGCCAGTTCGACACCCTGGTTCAGCACGTTTCCCGACTGCACCTTCCAGTCCGAATAGCCCGAACCGATCGAGATCTGCGGGCTGAAGGTCTGGTTGCGGGTGTAGGAGCGGTAGTAGGTCATGTCGAGGTTGAAATGCCGCAGGAAGCGCATCGTCAGACCCATCTCGAAGGAGCTCGTCCGTTCGGGTTTGAGGTCATAGATCGGATACTGCGTCTGGAGCTGCCATTTCAGTCCGCTCTCGTCCCAGCGGTAGAGGGGGTTGGCGATGTAGCGTTCGAAGGCCACGCCCACCGAGGCATAGGATCCGCGCAGTTTGACATACGACAGGTTCTCGGGCATGTTGGGGATGAGCTGCGAGAGGACCACCGAGAGTCCGACCGAAGGATAGAAGAACGACGAGGCTTTGGAGTGGGGTCCGGCCAGCTGCGAGGGCCAGTCGTTGCGGGCCGTGAGGGTCAGGTAGTAGGTTCCCTTGAAGCCCACCTCGGCCGATGCGAAGACCGACTGGGTCTGTTCGCGCCAGCCGCTCTGAAGCCGCTGCGTGCTGCGCGAATTGCTCAGGTTCTGCACGTTGAAGACGTTCGTCAGTCCGGGATCCTCGTCCGAGATCTTGCCGTCGGCAATCGGGCCGCGGTTCTTCAGCGCATCGTTCTTCATGTCGGAGAACGAGGCACCCAGGTTGGCCTGCAGCGACCAGTCGTCGCCGAAGGTCTTGTTGATATTGACCAGCGCATCGCCGTAGACCTGCCGGTCGTTGATCTTCGTGATGCCGTAGAGACCGCGCTCGGACTTTTCGGTGAGCTGCGTGTTGGTGGTGGCGTAGTTTTTCTCGGTATACTGCGTCTGGGAGTTGTCGATGCGGATGCGGCCCGAAAGATTCAGCCACTCCAGCACGTCGTACGACAGTTGGGCGTTGAGCATGTAGCGGTCCTTTCGGTTTTCGCGCAGGTTGCGGTAGTTGATCCAGTAGGGGTTCTGCATCGTCATGCCGGCATCGCCCACGGGCCAGTACTGGGCATAGAGGCGGCGTGCCCCATCGTAACGCTCGTACATGCGGATATCGTCCCAGTCGCCGCTGCGCGGAAAGAGATAGGCCCCGACAATAGGGTTCGAATAGAGGCCCTGATTGACCATGTTGCGGTCCTGCTGCAGGACATAACTGGCCCCCACGTCGAGTTTCATGCGCTCCTTGAGGAACGCGGTCGTATTGCGAAACGTGAAGTTGTAGCGGTCATAGCGGTTGTTGGGGACAATCCCGCGCGAATTGATCGCCGCAGCCGAGAAATAGGTCTGGTTCTTCTCCGTGCCGGCCGAGAGCGAGACGCTTTCGGTGTTGGTGACCCCCGTCTGGAAGTAGTCCTTTGCCGGGTCGTAACCGTGCCGGTTCGAGGCGTTGAGCCGCCGGCCCCAGCTGCGGACCTCGGAACCGATGGCCGAATTGAGGTCGCCCGTTCCGTAACGGTTCTGGAACTCGGGCAGCACGAAGGGCGACATCACCTCCACGCTGCTGGCCACATTCACCGAGAGCTGGCCGGCCTGTCCATGTTTGGTTGTCACGACGATGGCGCCGTTGGCGGCATCGGAACCGTAGAGGGCCGCAGCGGCGGCTCCCGTCAGGACGGAGATCGATTCGATGTCCTCGGGGTTGATATCGGCAATGGGGTCGGTCGAACCCTGCGAGGAGAACTCCGTACCGCCGTCGCGGGCGGTGGTGAACATCGGCACGCCGTCGATGACATACAGGGCGTTGGAGGATTGCGAAATGGACTTTTGTCCGCGCATGATCACCTTCGAGGCGCCGCCCACACCCGACGACGAGGCGTTGATCGTCACACCGGCCACCTTTCCCGAGAGCGAATTGATGAAGTTGACATCCTTGTTCGAGGTGATCGATTCGGAGGATACCTGCTGGACGTTGTACGAGAGGGCCTTTTCCGAGCGTTTGATGCCGAGAGCCGTCACCACGACGGCATCCAGGCTCTGCGCCTCCTCGCGGAGCGTGAAGTCGAGCCGCGTACGGCCGTCGAGGCGGAACTCTTCGGGCTGATAGCCCAGGTAGTTGACCGCCAGCACGGGATCACCGGCCTCCGGGGCGGGGATCTGCAGGACGTAGTCGCCGTCGATGCCCGTACTGGTGCCGACGGTCGTACCCTTGACGATCACCGCCGCACCGATCACGGGATTTCCCGCCGCATCGCGCACGACGCCCGATACGGTGACGGGGCCGGATGCCGCCGGACTCTTCGTCTTCTTCTGGAAGATGATGATGTTCGTCTGCTGAATCTTGTAGTCGATGTCGGATCCGGCAAAGAGTTTGTTCAGAGTTTCGCTGACGGGGCAGTTCTCGACGCGGATGCTGACCCGGCGGGTGATGTCTTCGACATTCTGGTTGATGAACAGATAGCGGGTCTGTTTCTTGATTTCGTTCATCACCTCCTCGAGCGGCACGTTCTTCATGTCGAGGGTGATGTTCGCGGTCTGGGCCCTCAAAGCCATCGGCAAGAGGATCAAACAGATGGAGAATGCAAGAAATATATTCCTGATTTGGCGGAATATTATTTTTTCCATACTTTTGTTACAAGGTAATAGGTTACTGAGTTCAGGTGACTTGGCTATTATCCGGGCTCCGGAGATCTCGCACATCTTCGGAGCCGTTTCTTTCAGACAACAGCCGGGAGTGATTCGGGTTGTTCGTTATTTCATAGACTGACGGCTTTTTATCGGATTCGTATGGTGTTGTGGGTATAGTCGTGTTCGAAGGTGAAGTCGACCATCTGCTGCAGGACGGTCAGGGCATTGTCGATGCCGTCCGAGACGCGGATTTCGCCGCTGATGATATCCACGACGGGCAGCGGATCGCACTCCAGGACGATCTGCACGGCAAAGGCCCGTTCGAAGCGCGCCATGAGTTCGTCGAAAGGCATGCTCTCCAGATGGATCAGCCCTTCGGTCCAGCAGGTTTCGGCAAAGTTCCGCACGCGGCTCTTGCAGAAACGGCCGTCGACCAGACTCACCATGTCGTTGGGCTCCATCAGCATGGTCTGCGAGGGATCGTTCAGGTTGACCACCTTGATGCGTCCCTGCATCAGTTTGGTAGAGAATGTATTGCGGTTTTCGTCGGCCTGCACGGTGAAACGGGTTCCGAGCACTTCGATTTCGGAGACGAAGGTCTTCACGAGAAAGGGTCGGTCGGCCTCGTGCGTCACCTCGAAGATCGCCTCGCCCGAGACCTTCACCTGTCGTTTCCGGCGGTTGAAGATCACCGGATACTCCAGCCGGGTACCGGCGTTGAGCCAGACCGAGGTTCCATCCTCGAGCGTCATCCGGATATACTGTCCGTCGGGGACCTCGATTACGGCCATACGATCGGAGATGGTATCGGCCGTATTTCGCGAAGCCACATACCAGACTCCGCCCAACAGCAGCAGCGAAGCCGCAACCCCCGCGGCATAACGGACCAGACGGAGCAACGGAGCCCGCCGGCGTTTCGGAGCGGCAGCCGGCAGGAGAGACTCGTCAACCGCCTGGCAGATGTAGCGAATGCGGTTCAGTTCGCGCAGATGCCCTTCGGGATCGCTGTCAAGCCAGGCCAGAATCTCGGCATTCTCCGAATCGGTTGTTTGACCGGACAAATATCGGTATAGCAGTTCCTCCTTCATTCCTCTATCTTCGATGGTCGATTCGTCTATATAACACGCCGGAACAGGATGTTTGGCATCGAAAATGCAATTAAATTATTTTAATAAATTATGCAGATTTTTTAATTATTTACCGGTTTGAAATTCAGACTCATACGGAACGCGAAAGTTCTCCTGCCGGTTCAAAAAAAAGATATGCAGGATCGATTTCCTTCCATTTTCCGAACCAAAAGGGGCGGGAATAAACGGGAAAGATTTTTTTTGTCGAAAAAATAGTAATTTTGAGACCCAATCCGGACCTGCTACACGATGACTTTGGACTCGAACATACGCACATTCTGCGACAACTTCCACCAGGAACGAACCAAATATGTCAACTTTGCCCTCCGCTTCGTGCGAGACCGGGCCGCAGTCGAGGATCTGATCAACGACAGTTTCGTCACCTTCTGGGAACGGCGGGAGAGTCTGGCGGCGGACACCGTCTGCGAAGCCTACTTCTATACCATCGTCAAGAACCGATGTCTGAACTATCTGCGCGACATGCAGACCCGGTCGAAGATACGGGACGATCTTCAGGACACCACCTACCGGCTGATGCAGTACGATCTGGCCTCTCTGGAGAGTTACAACCCCAATCTGATCTTTTCGAGCGAGATCCAGCAGATTCTGGACCAGCAGCTCCGCACACTTCCGGAACTCACCCGCTGCATCTTCCGAGACAACCGCTTCGAACACATGACCTACGAGGAGATCGCCCGAAAATACGACATTTCGGTATGGAAGGTAGCCCGCGAGATTCAGACGGCACTCCAGGTGCTCCGTCATGCCCTGAAGGATTATCTGCCGATGCTTATCTTCCTGCTTCTGCTGCGGAAATAGTCTGCCGACTCCCCGTACAAGCACAAAAAAACGGAGCGGCAGTCGCTGAAACTGCCGCTCCGTACAATTTTTAGTCCCCTCGGGGACCGTAGATCTACTCCTCGATGAAATCGATGTTCACCTCGCGCTGGAAGACCTCCTGCAGCGAGATGTTCGTTTCGGTCGTGGCGATACCCTGGATACGCAGGATTCCGTCGAAGATCGTGTGCATCAGGTGCTCGTTGTCCACGCAATAGAGCTTCACCAGAATGTTACCCTTGCCCGTGATGTAGTGGCATTCGACGATCTCGGCCACCTTCTTCAGCTCCTCCACCGTGCGGGCCTGCAGCTGCGGGTCCTTGAGCAGGATGCTGATGTAGGCGCAGACATCAAAGCCCATCACCTTGGGGTCCACGATCAGCCGGCTGCCCAGAATCACCCCCGCCTCGTCGAGCTTGCGGATACGCTGATGAATCGCCGCTCCCGAGATGCCGCACTCGCGGGCGATCTCCAGGAAGGGCATGCGCGCATTCTTGATCAGGTACTTGAGGATCTTGCGGTCGATCGCATCCAATGTGGTTTTAGCCATCTCTGTAGTGCGAATTGGTTATTTAAGGACATTCAGCTCCTTGCCGATCTTCGTGAAGGCGGCGATGCAACGGTCAAGCTGCTCGAAGGTGTGGCCGGCGGAAACCTGCACGCGGATACGGGCCTGGCCCTTCGGCACGACGGGGTAGTAGAATCCCGTGACGAAGATCCCCTCGTCCTGGAGCCGTGCAGCGAAATCCTGCGAGAGTTTGGCGTCGTAGAGCATCACGGCGCAGATGGCCGACTGCGTGGGTTTGATGTCGAACCCAGCGGCCATCATTCCCTTGCGGAAGTGCTCGACGTTGGCCACCAGCCGGTCGTGGAGTTCGTTGCTCTCGGCGAGCATCCGGAACATCTCGATTCCGGCGCCGACGACGGCAGGGGGCAGCGAGTTGGAGAAGAGGTAGGGACGCGACCGCTGGCGCAGCATGTCGATGATCTCCTTGCGGCCGGTTGTGAATCCGCCGACGGCACCTCCGAAGGCCTTGCCGAGCGTACCGGTCAGGATATCGACCTGGCCGCGCAGGTTGAAGAGTTCGGTGATTCCGCGGCCGGTCTTGCCGAGGACGCCGGCCGAGTGGCACTCGTCGACCATCACCAGCGCATCGTACTTCTCGGCCAGGGCGCAGATCTTGTCGAGCGGGGCGGCGTTGCCGTCCATCGAGAAGACGCCGTCGGTGCAGATGATGCGGAAACGCTGGGCCTGGGCCTTCTTGAGGCACTCCTCGAGTTCGGCCATGTCGGCATTGGCATAGCGGTAGCGCACGGCCTTGCAGAGGCGGACGCCGTCGATGATCGAGGCGTGGTTCAGGGCATCGGAGATGATGGCATCCTCCTGCGAGAAGAGGGGTTCGAAGACACCGCCGTTGGCATCGAAGCAGGCGGCATAGAGGATCGTGTCCTCGGTACCGAAGTAGTCGGAGATGGCCTTTTCGAGCTCCTTGTGGATATCCTGGCAGCCGCAGATGAAGCGGACGGATGACATTCCGTAACCGCGGGCATCCATGGCACGTTTGGCGGCCTCGATCAGCCGGGGGTTGTCCGAGAGGCCGAGGTAGTTGTTGGCGCAGAAGTTGAGGACCTTCCGACCTGCAACCTCGATTTCGGCCCGCTGGGGCGAACAGATGATTCGTTCGTGCTTGTAAAGCCCTGCAGCCTCGATTTCGGCGAGTTCATGTTGCAGGTACTCTTTGATTTTACCGTACATATTGCGTTAATGTTTTGATGAAATTCCGCAGTTATGGTATCAATTTGTTACAAATATAGGAAACTTTTTCGAGAACAGACACGTTCGAATCTTTTTTTTCGCGGGACAGCTTACGAACCGTCATCGGGCAGTTGTGCGGAGTCCCGGGATACAGGGGAGGGGCGGCCCGCACAATAAAACTGAAATCTGAAAAAAAGTTTTCAAATATTGGCATCAATCTCTATATTTGCACCCGCTTGACAGTTTTTCAAACCAATATTTATTTCACATGAGAAGATTGTTATTTTTGATTCTCCCTCTGCTGTTAACGACTGCTGGATGCAGCAAAAACGACTCGGCCGACTCTCCCTCACCGGACCCCAAACTCACCGTCGAGCGGACCGACTGGTCGCTAGGAACCATTGACAATCTGAACGTTTCAATTCCCTTCACGGTCAACGTCGACTGGAGCCTGACGGTTACCGCCGGCGGATCGGCGCCGGATTGGCTGACGGTGACTCCGGAGCGGGGCACGGCCGGCGAGCGGACGATCCAGCTGACGGCCCTCATGAATTCGGAGAAGAGCCCCCGCAAGGCCTACATCGATGTGACGTACGGCGGCCGGAAGCTGCGGCTGACTGTCACCCAGAGCGGTCTGGACGACCAGACGGAGCTCACCGCGCTCTTTGATCCCGCCTTTGCGCAGCTGCTTCAGGAGCGGAAATACCTCACCGATGCGAAGCATATCACCGCCCGGGAGCTTGCCGCGATCACCCGGATCGACGTCTCGGGCAGCGAGTCGCAGGCCGGGACCCTGACCTCGCTGCGGGGCATCGAACAGCTCGCAGCCCTGAAGGAGCTGAACTGCAGCTACAACCAGGTGGCGGAGCTGGACCTGAGCCGGAACACGGAGCTGAAGTTTCTGAACTGCAGCGACAACCATCTGACGGCGCTGGAGCTGGGCCGGAACACGCTGCTGACCCGGCTGAACTGTTCGAACAACCAACTGACGGCACTGGATCTGAGCCAAAACACGGTCCTGACGCAGCTGAACGGTTCCGACAACCAGCTGACGGCGCTGGATCTGAGCCGGAATACGGCACTGACCACCCTGGAGTGCTCCAACAACCGGTTGACCACGCTGGATCTGAGTGCCAACGCGGATCTGGAGGAGCTGCATTGCGCGGCCAATCAGCTGACGGCGCTGACCCTGGACAAGAACCCGGCACTGGCAGACCTGCACTGCTCCGACAACCGGCTGACGGCCCTGGATCTGCATAAAAACACGGAGCTGACCACCCTGTACTGCAGCAACAACCAGCTGGCGGCGCTCGACCTGAGCGAAAGTACGGCGCTGTCGGATCTGCGCTGCAACGGCAACCAGTTGACGACGCTGAAGCTGAGTCCGGATTCGTCGCTGGAGATCCTGCACTGCAACGACAACCGGCTGACGGCCCTGGATCTGAACGACTGCATGTCGCTGATTCTTCTGAACTGCGGCAACAACCGGCTGACGGAGCTGGATTTGAGTCAGAACATGCTGCTGATCGAGCTGTCGTGCGACAACAACCAGCTGAAGGCGCTGGACCTGAGTCAGAATACGACCCTGTCGAAACTCACCTGCAACGGCAATCCCGGCGACGGGGCCACCTTCCCGATTACGGTCTGGACCGACGACGACACACAACCGGAGGAGTTGCAGGTTTCGGCCTCGTCGTGGAGCAGCGACGGCAAGACCATCACCATCTCCTACCGCAGGAAGGAGTAGCGGCCGCCACGCCGACAGCGGCTCCGGGATCGCTCCCGAAGACGCCTCCGAGGCTTGTCTGCCTGCAAGCGGCGCCGGAATCGCTCCCGGGATCCTCGCAAGGATTACCCGTGGGATTGGCCTCCGGAATCATCCCCGGAATCGCTTGCGGGGATTGCCCCGGCCGCAACGGAGCGCCCCGACCGCAGCATCCTTTTACCCCCTCATCCCGGGCCGAACCGCCGGCCCGGGATTTTTTTTAACCTCTCCGTATCAACCGATTCCGGAAAAAAACGTATCTTTGTGACTCGAAACAACAATCCGTCTTCTATGAAAAAATCGTGTGTCTTGGTGAGCGGCGGAGCCGGTTACATCGGTTCGCACACCACCGTAGAGCTTATCAATGCCGGCTACGACGTCGTCATCGTCGACAACCTTTCGAACAGCGACATGGGAGCCGTCGAGGGGGTCCGCAAGATCACCGGCGTGGATGTTCCCTTCGTGCAGGTCGACTGCTGCGATCTGGAGGGTTTCCGCAAGGTCTTCGAACAGTACGAGTTCGATTCGGTGATCCACTTCGCCGCCTCGAAGGCCGTCGGCGAGTCGGTCCAGAAGCCGCTGGAGTACTACCGCAACAACCTCACGTCGTTCATGAACGTCATCACGCTGATGCGTGAGTTCGGACGGCGGAACATCGTCTTCTCGTCGTCGTGCACCGTCTACGGCGAGCCCGAGAAGCAGCCCGTCACGGAGCAGACGCCCCGCAAACCGGCCACCTCGCCCTACGGCAACACGAAACAGATGTGCGAGGATATCCTGCGCGATTCGGTGACGGCCTACGACGGACTGAAGGGCATCGCCCTGCGCTACTTCAACCCGATCGGTGCCCATCCGTCGGCCCTGATCGGAGAACTGCCGCGCGGCGTGCCGCAGAACCTCGTTCCCTACATCACGCAGACGGCCGCCGGACTGCGCGAGTGCCTCACGGTCTTCGGTGACGACTATCCGACGCCCGACGGATCGTGCATCCGCGACTACATCGACATCGTCGACCTGGCCAAGGCCCACGTGGCAGCCATCCGCCGCATGATCGAGGATCAGAACAAGCACTCCTACGAGATCTTCAACATCGGTACGGGCCGCGGAGTTTCGGTGCTGGAGCTGGTCCACAAGTTCGAGGAGGTCAACCACGTGAAGCTCAACTACAAGATCGGGCCGCGCCGCGAGGGCGACATCGTGGCCATCTGGGCCGATCCGACGCTGGCCAACACCGAACTGGGGTGGAAGGCCGGGCGCACGCTCGACGAGACGCTCGCCTCGGCCTGGGCCTGGGAGAAACACCTGCGCGGCATCAAATAACGGCAGCGCATCAGCCGCATGATACAGGGGGACGGGACGCTTCGGCGCTCCGTCCCCTTGCGTTGCAGACGGGCCCGAGGGCCCCGCAAGCGGATCCGAAACCGCCACAACCGCCGCAACAGACCCGGAACCGCCACAACAGACCTGAAACCGTCGCAAACAGATCCGAAGCCGCCGCAAAGGGGGGCCGCCCCGACGGACAACGGCCGCATCCGCCCGTTTTACGGGGAAAAACCGTTTATTTTAGGGTCTGAACCTGTTATATATGGAAATTTTTTCCTATACTGGCAAATCTCTATTTTTCTTCTCACTTCAAATACCTTACTGCCATGGAAAAATTTCTACACAGGACCCTTTTTGCCGCCCTTATCGCATGTTCGGTGGCGCTCCTCTCCTGCCAGAAGGATGAATCGGATGACACGCCGAAAACACCGACCGTCGCGATCGAGCTGACGGAGACCGACAGCAGCTATGCCGTCTACACGATCACCGTGGAAAACGCCGCCGAAGCCTACTACCTGACGGTAGAGAGCGGTTCGACGGAGGTGACCGACGATCTGCTGAGCGGAATCGGCACACGCCTCTCCAAGGGTGTGAATGCGGATCTGCGGTCCGAAGGGCTAAAGGCCTCCACCTCCTATACGATCTACGCCCTTGCCATCGGAGCCGACGGCACGGCGGTGCGCGACCAGAAGGAGTTCCTCACCGAGGAGAAGCGCGCGATGCAGGCCACCTCGGGCATGGGCATCTACTACGGCAACCAATACAGCGCCGATGCCGCCAACTACTACTTCATGCTCACGGACTGCCCCTTCGAGAACGGCATGGCACAGGGTGCCGGATGGATGATCTACTTCGACTGCTACGGACCGGCCAGCACCACCCCCTCGAAGGCCCTGATTCCGACGGGGAAATACACCTACGTGGATGAAGTGACCCACGAGCAGTTCCGCATCAGCAACGAGTCGACCGTGATGCTGACGGTGAACGAGCAGGGCGAGATCACCGACAACATCTTCTTCAGCGAGGGTGAGCTCAACGTCACCACGGATGCGGCGGGCAACTACACGATCGACGGACACTTCACGACCCGCGACGGCGAGCGGATCGGCGTCAGCTACTCGGGGACTCTCTCTCTGAGCAACCAGTCGGGAGTCTACGGCGAGGACATCACGGTCAACGCGACCTACGCCTACAGCGACGTGATCTACTACGGCGACGCCTACGGAGCCGGCTTCAGCGAATACTACTTCCAGGTCGGAGACATCATCTCGAGCGACGGTTCGCCGGTCGGCTCGGGCTACATGCTGGAGTTCGACCTGTGGGGAACGACCTCGGCGGATCCCGACCAGGCGGTTCTTCCCGAGGGGACCTACACCTTCAGCCGGGACATCGCCCTGAACACCATCGCTTCGGACAAGAGCTGCGGCCACTACACGCTGCCCGACGGTTCGGCCCGCTACCGCATCGACTACACGGGCGGTGAGGCCACGGTCAAGCATACGGCCGACGGCTACGACATCAGCGGCTATTTCGTGCTCGGGGACGGCAACCGGCTCAACTTCACCTACCGGGGCGCGCTGAACTTCAAGAACCAGGCACCGGCCGTTTCGGACGACGTGAACGTGACCTTTGCCAGCGGCGAGGGATACTACTACGGCGATCTCTACGGTTATGGATCGGCCAACTACACGCTGACGTTCGAGAGTGCCGATGCGAAGACCCTCCTGACGATCGACATGTACGACGTTCTCGACGAGAGCCGCGATCCCGTCATCAGCGAAGGGACCTACGTGCTCGACACGGACTACAGCGCCACGCCGGGAACCTTCTACGACGGCGTCTACGACATGTGGGGGCTCGTGGGCACCTACTGCACGCTGAATGCCGGCACGGATCAGGAGGAGTACCTGCTCATCAACGGAGGCTCGTTCACGGTCGCCCACCAGGGCTCGGACTACAGCTTCACGTTCGACTTCACGACGCAGGGCGGCACGGCCGTCAAGGGCAGCTACACGGGGCCCTATCCGATCGAATAACACCCCGCGCGGCACCGACCCCCAACACGAAACGGGCGGAACTCAATGGGAGTTCCGCCCGTTTTTCGCGTTCCATCCGCCCGAGGAAGCGTCTCAACGGCGCCGGACGTTTCGGGAGGGCATCTCCAGCCGGCAGGGGCCGTCGTAGGTCACCTGAGCCGACGAGGCGGCCTCGATCTTCAGCAGTTCCGAACACCACACGTCGGCCTGCGTGTAGGCGCCCGCCTGAATGTCGTAACGCTTCACGCGCAGCTCGGGAGCCGAGAAGCTCCCCTGCGACGAGAGCTGCAGCGCCACCTCCTCGACCTCGGCCGACCCCGTCAGAGCGAGCTTTCCGTAGGCGCCCACCGACGCCTCGCAGCGGCGGCCGACGAAGTCACTGCGGAGCGAACCGCTGCTGTTGACCAGGGCCTTCAGCACCTCGGCCCGGATCGGGCCGTCGACCCGGGCATAGCTTGCCACCTCGACCGATGCCGCATCGGCCCGCACCTCACCCGTAAACTTGCCGCCGCTGCTGACCGACAGCTGTGCCTGTGCGGCACGGAGGTTGCCGTCAAAGGTGCCGTAGCTGCCCACCGTGACGGAGGCCGTACCGGAGCACGTCAACGCCCCCTTGAGTCTGCCGTAGCTGGCGACGAGGAGCCGTGCGCCGGCACACGAGATCTGCCCCTCGAAGCGGCCGTAGCTCGATACCTGGAGCTGCGTCTCGCCCGCATCGACAAGATCGGCCTTCACCGATCCGTAGGCCGACATCGCTATGGAGAGGTTCCTGCCCCGGAGCGGCATGCGGCTCTCGAGGCCGGCATAGGAGTCCACGCGGATCTCGCGCAGCGAGGCCGAGACGGGGACCACCACCGAGATCGAGAGATTCTCGATGCGGCGGGTGCGGCTCGAGCTCAGCGAGAGTCTGAAGGCCAGTCGGCCGCCGGAGCGGTCGAGCCGCAGGAAGTCGATCACGTTGTCGTCGGCCGTCACCGTGATGGTCGTGGCCGAGGGGCTGATGACGACGTGGAAGAAGGCACCGGTCTCGATGGCCGTGTAGTCGCCCGCCGGGCCCCAGTCCTGCGTGACGCAGCGTCCGCTTCCGGACAGGATACGCGGCACCTCCGCGCGGCGTTCGCCGGCCGCCCGCTTGATGTTCGTACCGATCTGCCCCTCGGCATTGTAGAGGCGGCGGATCTGCTCGGCGGTGAGGACCTCGGCAAAGCGGTCCACATAGTCGCGCTTGACCTCGGCAACGGAGGCGATATTCTCCAGCCGCCGCTTCAGGGCCGTACGCTGCGCCTCCTCATCGGAGACCGCCGGGTCGGGGACCTCCCGCACGGCCCGTCCGAGCGCCTCGCGATAGGCCTTGTAGAGGGGTTCGAACTCGCGGCGCTGACGCGCCGAGAGCTTCAGTTCGCGGATCACCTCCTCGCGGGCCGCATCGTTCAGCTCCTCGAGGGACTGACTCTCCCGGGCCGCCGCCTCCGAGCGGTCGATCTCGGCCCGGATCTCGGCCACGGCCCGCCGCATGGCCCGGTCGGCGGGGGCAGCCTCCGCATAAAACGCCGCACAGAGGGCGGCCATTGCCAATAAAATCGTTTTCATGTCCAGTCTCGGTATTTACAGTTGCTGATTGAAGAAGATATCGTCGTAATTCTCTGCGGCAGCCTGCTGCAGCGTTTCGGCCGAAGCCGTCGTGAGGAGGCGGTCAAGATCGGGGAGTTGGCGCTCCGCGGGACGGTGCCAGCGGACAATCGTGACCAGACCGGCCACGACCACCGCTACGCCAGCCGCCGCCACACCCCAGCGCCATAACCGCTGCCGGACGGTCAGCCACCCGGTCCGCTCCTCTGCAGCACCCCGCCGGGTCCGCACCTCCGCAGCACCCTGTCGGATCCGTACCCCCGCAGTGACACTCCGGGCCTCCATTTCCGCGGCCGGCCCGACACCCGGCTGCAACAGCTCCGCCGCATCCAGCCGCCGGCCGATCCGCACGCGCAACGCCTCGAAGGCCTCTCCGGAGACCTCGTAGGGCATGCGCCGATCGTTCATTTCGAAAGGTTCGTTCATAGCTCTTCCCTGAGTATTCGTTTCAGTCTCTCCACGGCGTGGTGGTAGTTGACCCGCAGCGACGCCTCGCTCCGGTGGAGGATGCGGGCGATCTCGGCATAGGGCAGTTCGTCGTAGTAGCGCAGGTTGAAGACCAGCCGCTGCTGCAGCGGCAGGGCCAGCACCGCCTGCTGGAAGCGCACCAGCGCCCGGTCGCAGTCGGGTCCGCACTCCCCGGCCACACACCCGGCCAGTTCGCGGCTCACGTCGTCGAGCGAGGTGAAGAGGCCGCGGCGCCGGCATCGCAGATGCGAGAGGGCCGTCCGGGTGGCGATCCGGTATAACCAGACGCGCAGTTCGGCGGCCCCTCCCCGGAAGTCGTCCAGCGCCTCGTAGGCCCGCACGAAACTCTCCTGGAGGACATCCTCGGCATCCTCGCGCAGGACCACCAGCCGCCGCACGTGCCAGTACAACGGGCGCATCCAGCAGTCGACCACCTCGTCGAACGCCTCGCGCCGGGCCGCCGGATCGTGCAGCCCGGCCAGCAGAGCCTCGGATATTTGCCCTCGTTGCGCCATGGTTTCATGGATAAGACGCCCGAAAGATGCAAAAGTTAAAGGCTGCCCGGAAATTTTTCCGTAAAAAATGCAAAATCCGCCGCCGGGAGTTTTTCATTCCGAAGAAATTGGCTAACTTTGCACCCCGAAACAGGCGGAATTGGGATGCGACCCGCCGAGGCCGCATTGAGAACCGCCGCAGGTAACACTTAAAAAACAACAAAACTCATGAAAACCATTTCGGTAAAGGCCGTAAAGCGTGCCGATTTCGGCAAGAAGGCCGCCAAGAGCGTACGTCGCGAGGGTCTGGTACCCTGCGTACTGTGCGGAAACGGTGAAACGGAGATGTTCTCCGTGGATCCCCGCGAGATCAAACCCCTGATCTACACCCCCAACTCCTACATCGTAGAGTTCGATTTCGACGGCAAGAAGGAGCTCGCCGTACTGCGTGAGGCTCAGTTCCACCCCGTTCGCGAGGAGATCCTCCACATGGACTTCTACCGCATCGCCGACGGCAAACCCGTATCGATCGCCATTCCGGTTCGCCTGACCGGTAACGCCGAGGGTGTGAAGGTCGGCGGTAAGCTCGTCCTCTCGGCCCGCAAGCTCACGGTGAGCGCCCTGGTTGAGAACCTTCCCGACGAGATCGTCGTTGACGTGACGAACCTCGGCGTGGGCAAGACGATCTTCGTAGGCGACCTGCAGTTCGAGAACCTGAAGTTCGTGACCCCCGCCACGACGGCTGTCTGCGCCGTACGCGTAACGCGTGCTTCGCGTGGTGCCGATGCCGCTGCCAAATAGTCACTGATCCGTCATGAAATACCTCATTGTTGGGCTCGGGAACATCGGCGCCGAGTACGCCGAGACCCGTCACAACATCGGTTTCAAAGTGTTGGACGCCCTCGCAGAGGCGTCCAACGCTGTTTTTACCACGGCCCGCTACGGCGATGTGGCCGAGGTCCGCTACAAGGGCCGCACCCTGCTGCTACTGAAGCCCTCGACCTACATGAACCTCTCGGGAAAGGCCGTCCGCTACTGGCTCGACGCCGAGAAGATCGACCGTGAGAACCTGCTGATCATCTCCGACGACATCAACCTGCCATTCGGGACGCTGCGCCTGCGCCCGAAGGGGAGTGCCGGGGGGCACAACGGCCTGAAGAACATCGCCGAACTGCTGGGAACGGAGGAGTATGCCCGGATGCGCTTCGGCGTGGGCGGTGACTTCCCGCGCGGCCACCAGGTCGACTACGTGCTGGGCCAGTGGACCGAGGAGGAGCGGGCCGCCATGCCCGAACGGCTGAAGGTCTTCGTCGACGCCATCCGTTCATTCGCCACGCAGGGATGCGCCATGACGATGAACTTCTTCAACAAGAAATAAAGAGCCGACAGGGGTGCCAGCAGGGGAGGGGTACGAAGGGACCAATAAGAAGGAGTCGACAAGAAGGCTGGCAGAGGGGCAGACAAGAGGGCAGAGAAGATCGTATCCGAAGAAGTTCCGACTGACAGGGCCTGACGGAATCCGACAAGATCCGACAGCCGGGCCCGGTGTCCGACCCCGGCCCACCGAAACCCGCCCGAAAACGGGCCAAAGAGGCCGAATCTCCCCGCAAACAGCGCCGCCCCGACAACGACATCCGAATCCGAAAAAAAGCGACCCAAGGGCCGCTTTTTTGTTTCCACCACCCGACGGGGAGGGATTACTCCTCGTCGTCGCCGTAGTAGACCTCGTCCATGAGCGTATCGAGTTCGCGCCGCTCCTTCTTGGTGGGGCGCCCCGTGCCGCGGTCGCGGAAGACGAAGATCGTCTCGCGCGGGACGTTGAGCTTGTCGAGCTCCTCCTGCGGGGTGATGTTCAGACAGTATTCGGGGACATTCTTGGCGGGCTGCCGGCTCGAGACCAGATCGAGCACCTTGTAGGAGTAGGTCACCTGCATCTTGCGCACGGCGATCACGTCGCCAATCTTCACCTCGCGCGAGGGTTTGGCATAGGAGCCGTTGACCGTCACCTTGTTCGTACGGATGGCATCGGCGGCATCGCTGCGGGTCTTGAAGACGCGCACGGCCCAAAGGTATTTGTCCAGACGGATATCTTCCATATCGTTGTTTTCTAAGTTCAGTATTCGAATTTCAGGCGGCCCGGCGCGGACTCCCGGCGCGGACTCCCGGCTCGGACTCCCGGCTCGGACTCCCGCCCGGTTTCACGTCCCAGCCTCACGTCCCGGTCTCACGCCCGGACTCCCACCCGGTTTCACGTCCCAGCCTCACGTCCCGGTCTCACGTCCCGGACGGATCGGCCGCCTCCTTGCGCCCTCACTCCTTCTCGGTCAGCCTCAGCTCTTCGCTTTTCGGACGGTCGTGCGACTGCTCCTCGTTCTGGCGGCTGACGCTGAGAATCATCCCCAGGGCGATCGAGGTGAAGAGCACCGACGAACCGCCACGCGAGATGAGCGGCAAGGTCTGCCCCGTCTCGGGGATAAGGTTGACCGTGACCATGATGTGCAGCAGGGCCTGACACGTGATCAGCAGCGCCAGCCCCAGCACCAGCAGTCCCGGGAATGCCGTGCCGCATCGTCGGAAGATCTCGATCGCGCGGAAGAAGATCCACAGGTAGAGCATCAGCAGCAGCACGGCCAGGATGATGCCGTACTCCTCGACGAAGAAGGCGTAGGCGTAGTCGCTCTCCGGATGGATCATCTCCACGCGCATGGCGCTCTGCCCGGCCCCTTCGCCCAGCAGTCCGCCGTTGTGGATGGCGATCATCGAGCGTTCGGTATCGGTGAGGTGTTCGATCGGCTTTTCGGTCTGCGAACGGGTCCAGAGGTGGATCCAGGTCGAGACACGCCCTTCGGCCGTTTCGCTTCGGCCGAGGTTGAGGGTCATGATGAGGACGATGCCGGCCAGCGACCACCCCACGAGCTTCATCAGCTCGCTGAAACGGACACGCCCGATGAGCATCATCACCCACGAGGCCAGGAAGACCAGCACGGCCGAGGAGGTGTGTGCCGGGAAGATCACCAGACACGAGACGATGACCGGCAGCAGCAGCGGTCGGGTGCCTTCGCGCCAGATCTTGCGCTGGAGGGCCGACGAGCGCCAGGTCCAGAACTTCCAACTCGGGACGATGCGGATGCGGTCAATCTTCGACTGCCGTCCGGCCAACTGCCGGGCCAGAAAGAGGACCGTGGCGACCTTCAGCGCCTCGGAGGGCTGGAACTGGAACGGGCCGATCGGGAACCAGCGGGCGGCGCCGTTGGTCGTGGCGCCGATGAAGTAGACGGCGACGGTCAACGCCACCGAGACGTAGTAGATCACCTGCGCGAAGCGATTGTAGACGCGGCAGTTGATCTTCTGCACGGTGACCATGACGACGAGGCTGAAGACGAGAACCATCAGCTGCTGCCGCAGGAAGTGGGCCGTTGTGCGGGCCGTATGGGCGTCGTAGGCCATCTTGGCCGTCGAGGAGTAGACCACCAGCACCGAGATCACGGCGAGGGCGGCGATGATGATCCACAGCACGCGGTCGCCGTTGAAGAGGCGCGAGCGGGGCCTCTCTTCCGTCCGGGCCGCCGCGCCAGCGCGTGCGCTCCCCGACCCGCCGTCCGAACGGGATCCCCGGCCCGAACGGCCGCCGCGTCCGCCGTCCGCCACATCGTCCCGATCCGCCGATCCGCCGTCACGCGAGCGCGTCCCCGCCGCATCCGGATCCTCCGATCCCTCCCCGCGCATCCGTCGGCCTCTGCGACGTTCGAAATCGGGGAGCTCCTCCTCACCGGGCCGCTCCTCATCGGGGTGATAGCCCCGGTCGCGGGCAAAGGCCCGGTCGTCGGCCGCATGACGCGGCCGATCGTCCCCGCGCCGGGCAGCATCGCGGGCCAGTTCGGCCACCGTGCGTTCGTCGTATCCGTATTCGTCGCGCTCCATCATCGTCTAAGCGTGCGTCCGCACCCACTCCTTGAAGAGTTCGCCGCGGTTTTCGTAGTTCTTGAAAAGGTCGAAGCTGGCGCAGGCCGGCGAGAGCAGCACCACGTCACCCGGCCGGGCGGCCTTCTTGCAGGCCGTGAGGGCGGCATCGAGCGAGTCGGTCGAGACGATCTCGGGGATGACGCCCGTAAACTCACGCACGAGTTTGGCGTTGTCCAGCCCCATGCAGACCAGCGTGTGGACCTTCTCCCGGGCGAAGGCCTTGAGCGGGGTGTAGTCGTTGCCCTTGTCCGTTCCGCCGGCGATCCACACCACGGGGCGCGTCATACTCTCCAGGGCGTAGAAGACCGAATCGACGTTCGTGGCCTTCGAGTCGTTGATCCACAGCACTCCGTCCTTCTCCAGGACGGGTTCGAGCCGGTGTTCGACCGGTGCAAAGTCGTAGAGCGAGCGGCGGATCTTCGTCGGCGGGACTCCGGCGGCCAGCGCCGCCAGCGAGGCGGCCATGGCGTTGTAGGCGTTGTGCAGCCCCTTGATCTGCAGCTTGGCGGTATCGATCTCGACCGACTTCCGGCCGACGGCGGCCGTGAACCGTCCGTCGCAGAGGAAGGCGTCGCCGGCACCGCTTGCCACGGCGCTGTGGGCCATGAACGGAAGCTGACGCATCCGCAGATCGTATTTGGGCAGCTGTTCGCGGATCACCTCGTCGTCGCCCGAGTAGACGAACCAGTCGCGCGAGGTCATGTTCTGCGTGATGCGCATCTTGGCGTCGATGTAGTTCTGGAAGCAGTGGTCGTAGCGGTCCAGATGGTCGGGCGTGATGTTCATCAGCACGCCGATATGGGCGCGGAAGCGGTACATGCCGTCCAGCTGGAACGAGCTCAGCTCCAGAACATACCAGTCATAGTTGCCCGTAGCGACCGAATAGGCGAAGCTCTCGCCGATGTTACCGCCGAGGGCGACGTTGTAACCCGCATCGCGGAGGATCTTGTAGATGATCGACGTGGTGGTAGTCTTGCCGTTCGAGCCGGTAATGCAGATGCAGCGGGCGCGGCCCATGTAGCGTCCGGCGAACTCGATCTCGGAGATCACCGGGATGCCCGCCTCGCGGACCTTCCGCACGATGGGGGCCGTTTCGGGGATTCCGGGCGACTTGATGACCTCCGTAGCGGCGAGGATCCGCTCCTCGGAGTGGCCACCCTCTTCGTAGGGGACCTCCCACTCGTCGAGTTTGGCCTTGAAGCGTGCGGCAATGGTTCCGGCATCGGAGAGGAATACCCCGAAGCCCTTCTTCTTGGCGAGGATCGCGGAGCCGTATCCGCTGATGCCGCCACCCAGTACGACAATGTTTTTCATGGAATCGGAATTAACGAATCTTCAACGTAACCAGCGTAATGGCTGCCAGCAGCAGCGAAATGATCCAGAATCGGGTGACGATCTTCGTTTCGAAGATTCCCTTTTTCTGGTAGTGGTGATGGATCGGCGACATGAGCAGGATGCGGCGTCCTTCGCCGTACTTGTGCTTGGTGTACTTGAACCAGCCGACCTGCAGCATGACCGAGAAGCTCTCGACCAGGAAGACGCCGCACAGCAGCGGCAGCAGCAGCTCCTTGCGGATGCAGAGGGCGAAGACGGCGATCACGCCGCCGATCGAGAGCGAACCGGTGTCGCCCATGAAGATCTGCGCCGGGAAGGAGTTGTACCAGAGGAAGCCGACCAGCGCCCCGACCAGCGCGGCGGCAAAAACGACCAGTTCGCCGCTGTTGGGGATGTACATGATGTTGAGGTAGTCGGCGTAGACGATGTGACCCGAGAGGTAGGCCAGCACGCCGAGCACCGCCACGATCGGGACCGAGACGCCCGTTGCCAGACCGTCGAGACCGTCCGTGAGGTTGGCGCCGTTCGAGACGGCCGTGACGACGAAGATCGCCACCAGCACGTAGAGCAGCCACGTGGCGGTTTCGTTTCCGCCGGTGAGCCATCCGTAGTCGAACTCGTTGTTCTTGACGAAGGGGATGGTCGTCTGGGTGGTTTTGCGGCTTTCGGAGCTGAGGACGACGTTCCGCTGGACGCTCTCGATGACCGTACCGTCGGGGTTCATGTAGACCGTCTGTACGGGCTGCGTCACCTTTTCGCGGACGACGATCTGGGGCGAGAGCCACATGGTCGTGCCGACGATGATGCCCAGTCCGACCTGACCGACCACCTTGAAACGCCCCTTGAGCCCCTCCTTTCGGTGGCGGAAGACCTTGATGTAGTCGTCCAGACCGCCGATGAATCCGAGCCAAACGGTCGAGACGAGCATCAGCTGGATGTAGACGTTGTCGAGCTTTCCGAAGAGGAGCATCGGGATGAGGATGGCCACGAGGATGATCACGCCGCCCATGGTCGGGGTACCCTTCTTCTGGAGCTGTCCCTGAAGGCCGAGGTCGCGGATATCCTCGCCGATCTGGCGGCGGCGCAGGAAGTCGATGATGCGCCGTCCGAAGATAATGACGATCAGCAGCGAGAGAATGATGGCCGCCGCGGCGCGGAACGAGATGTACTGGAACATGCCCGAACCGGGCAGGTCGTAGGCTTCGTCCAGGTATCTGAAAAGATGGTAAAGCATTTTCGATGAAAAGATTAACGACAGAAAATCAATGTTTCACGGCTCCGGGGAGCATTTCGAAGGCGCGGCGCACCTCTTCGCGGTCGTCGAAGTGGTGTTTTACGTCGCCGATGATCTGATAGGTTTCGTGGCCCTTTCCGGCCACGAGGATCAGATCGCCCGGACGGCTCATCAGCACCGCCGTGCGGATCGCCTCGGCGCGGTCCGTGATGCGCACGTAGCGCGTTCCGGGCTGGAGTCCGGCGACCATCTCGTCGAGGATCGCCTCGGGGGATTCGTGCCGGGGGTTGTCCGACGTGAAGATGGCCGTCGAGGCGTACTTGACGGCGATCTGCGCCATTTCGGGACGTTTCGTGCGGTCGCGGTCGCCGCCGCATCCGCACACCACCAGCAGCTGCTGCGAGGGCTTTCGCAACTCCTCAATCGTGCGCAGGACATTCTCCAGCGCATCGGGCGTATGGGCGTAGTCGACGATGGCCACCGTGCCGTTTGCGGCGCGGACGATCTCGAAGCGGCCGCTCACGGGGTGCAACGTCGACAGCACGCGGAGCACCTCTCCGCGGTCGAGCCCCAGCAGCACGGCGGCGCCGTAGACGGCCGTGAGGTTGTAGGCGTTGAAGCGACCGAGCAGGCCGGTCCAGACCTCCTGCCCGTCGATGCGCAGCAACATCCCGTCGACATGCATTTCGAGGATCCGGCAGCGGAAGTCGGCCATTTCGCGCAGCGAATAGGTGCTCACCGTGGCGGCCGTATTCTGCACCATGACCCGGCCGTTCCGGTCGTCGAGGTTCGTCAGGGCGAAGGCCCCCTTGGGCAGGTGGTCGAAGAAGAGCTTCTTGGCCCGGATATACTCGGCGAAGGTCTTGTGGTAGTCGAGGTGGTCGTGGGTGATGTTCGAGAAGATGCCGCCGGCGAAGTCGAGGCCGCGGATGCGCTCCTGGACGATGGCGTGCGACGAGCACTCCATGAAGCAGAATTCGCACCCGGCATCGGCCATCTCGCGCATCATGGCGTTCAGACGGATCGGGTCGGGGGTCGTATGCGTGGCCTCGACCTCGCGGCCGTCGATGCGGTAGACCACCGTCGAGATCAAACCGGCGCGGTAGCCCATGGCGCGCACCAGGTCGTAGAGCAGCGTGACGGTCGTGGTTTTGCCGTTTGTACCGGTGATGCCGACCAGCCGCATCTCACGGCTCGGGAAGTCGTAGAAGGCGGCCGCCAGATCGGCCATGGCGCCGGCCGAGTCGCGCACCACCACGAAGGTCACCCCTTCGGCCGGTTCGACGGGCAGTTGTTCGCAGACGACCGCGGCGGCACCCCGTTCGACGGCCATCGGGATATATGCGTGTCCGTCGCTCTGCGTTCCGCGGATGGCGAAGAAGCAGTCGCCGGGATTCACACGCCGCGAGTCATAGGTCAGCCCCGTGACCGCGGTCTCCGGATCTCCATGCAGCGCCTCGAAGGGGGTGTGCTGCAGCATTTCCGCAATTTTTTTCATTTCATTTCAAAGTTATGGTTACCGTCGCACCCGATGTGATGCGGGCACCGGCGGGAATCGATTGCTGGGCCACGGCCCCCTGGCCCGTGAAACGGACCCGCAGACCTTGGCTTTCGAGCAGGAACAGGGCATCCTTCAGCCCCATTCCGCGCACGTTGGGCATGACGCCGGGCCGTTCGTCGAGCGCAGCGATCTCGACCCGAGCGAGGCTGTCGACCGAGACTGTGCCCCAGCCCGTGCGGCGGTCATACTCCGTACGGGGCGAGAACTTGCCCGTCACGCGTCGGATCTGGGCGATGTCGCCCCCCTTGATGCGCTCGGGATAGCGGCGCGGGCCGTCGGACTCGACCCGTCCGTACCAGTCGTGGCCGCGGTTGTAGATGTAGTCGACCATGCGTTTGACGACGGGGCCGGCCAGCGGACCGCCGTAGTAGGCCTTACCGGGCTGGGCGCGGGTTTCGATCGTCGTCAGCACCGTATAGCGGGGGGCATCGGCCGGGAAGTAGGCGATCGTCGAGCCCAGATAGGGGCGACCGCCCTCGGTCGGCGAGGTGATCTGCGCGGTACCGGTCTTTGCGGCGACCCTCACGCGCGTCGTGTCGCGGAAGTAGTTGCTGGCCGTACCCTCGGTGCAGACGGCCTGCAGACACCGCTGCACCTCGTGCAGGGCGGCCCGCGAGGCGATCGACGAGGCGATCGTGCGGCTTTCGAAACGCTCCTCGACGCGGTCGCCGCGGCGCAGTTCGCGGATCAGCACCGGCGAGATCATCCGTCCGCCGTTGGCGATGGCGTTGTAGAAGGTGATCATCTGGATCGGGGCCAGCCGCACGCGGTATCCGTAAGCCATCTTGACGAGCATCACGCCGGGATCGGGGACCTTCCAGTCGGTCGTGATCGAGGGTTTCCGTTCGCCGAGCCGTTCGAGGCCGACGGTTTCGCCCAGATGGAGCGTCTTGTGGAGGTAGTCGCTGTACTCCTGCTTTTTGCCCGTAATTCCGTAGCGGTCCCACATCGCCTTGGCGAAGTAGACGTTCGACGACGAGGCCACGGCACGGCGGAAGTCGATCTCGTGGTCGCCGCGGTGCGAATCGCGGATGTTGCGGGCCGGGCCCACCGTGACGGGATCGCCGTTGTGGGTGTCGTAGACGGTCGAGGGCGACATGTGCGCATCGTCGAGCAGCGTGAGCATCGTGGCCAGCTTGAAGGTCGAACCGGGCTCCATCGAGCGGCTCAGGGCGTAGTTTTCGCGTTCGGAGTATCCGCCGCCGGGGTCCCGGCCGAGGTTGGCCAGGGCGAGGATCTCGCCCGTATGGACCTCCATGACGATCGTCGTGCCCCAGATGGCGTTCTGCTGTTCGAGCTGCTGGCGGAGGGCCTTGTCGGCCACGTCCTGCAGATCGACGTCGAGCGTCGTCACCACGTCGTATCCGTCGATGGGATCCTCGTGGTCACCGCCCGCCACACGGCCGTAGAACCCTCGTGCGATACGCTGCCGCAGGGCCTTTCCGTCCCGCCCGGCCAGCTCCTCACGATAGGCCTCCTCGATGCCGTAGTTACCGCGGTCGCCCGTCAGACCGATCGTACGCCGGGCCAGATCGCCCTGGGGGTAGATGCGTTCGTCGCGTTCGATGAGGTTGTAGACCATGCCCATGTTCCAGTTCAGGAGCGGATAGCGCCGCAGCACCTCCCACTCGGCATAGTCCACCTCGCGGGGGAAGATGTTCACGGGGGTATGGTCGCGCAGCGTGTCGTAGATGCGGCGCGTGATGTACTCCTCGCCGCGCAGGCGGTCGAAGAAACGGGCGATGCGCCCCTCGGAGCGCAGGTAGGTCGTATCGCGCGGGCGCACCAGCCGGTAGCGGCGGGCATGCTCCTCGCGGAACTTCCGGGCGTAGGCCGAGGCGGGCTTGTCCTTGAAGAAGGCGGCCAGCAGTTTGGCCAGCGAGTCGGCCTGTTCGCGGAAGGTGTCGAGCGAGTCGAGGCCCGGCGAGGCGAAGTCGAAGGCGGCCTGATAGCGGAAGATCGAGGTGGCCAGCGGATCGCCGTCACGCGAGAGGATGCTTCCTCGCTGGGCGGGGATCACCTCCTGGGTGAAGATTCGGCTGGCCAGGCGGTCGGCGTTGTAGGCGACCTCCGAGCTGAAGAGCTGCACCCAGATCAGCCGCAGGAGCACGATGCCTCCGGCCAGGAAGAAGAGCACGTAGAGCAGCCGCACGCGCAGCAGGATGTCACTTTTGACTTTCGAACGTTTCTCCTCCATGGCGGCTTCAGTTTTCGATGATTTCGCCCGGGGCGAGCGGATCGTAGAGATCGATGCCGCGGGCATGGAGCTGTTCGATGATGGCCGAGTGGGTGGTTCGCTGGAAGCGCTGCTCCTGGAGACGGATCGATCGTTCGCGCAGCTTCTGCACGTCGCGTTCGAGGCGCGTATACCGCATGTCGAGGTGCAGCGACCAGAAGATCACCACGATGCTCAGGAAGAACATCCCGGCGATGGTCAGCAGATAGGGGTAATACTTCGAGACCCCCTCGCGCACGAGGATCGAACCCGAGAACAGCTGCCAGAAGGTGCTCGACCTCCGGCGGCGTTCGCGGGCCTCGCGTTCGCGGGCTTCGGCCTCGGCCCGGGCTTCGCGCTCCTCGTCGGCGCGGATGTCGTCGTCGGCCTCACCGCTCTCCATGCGGCGCACCTCGCGCCGCACGCGGCGGGCAAACTCCGCCTCCTCTTCGCGGCGCGCCTGCTCTTCGGGGGTGATGGGGTCGAATTCGTGGTCCTGGTACATGGCATCAACGTTTTACGGCCGCGCGGAGTTTGGCCGAACGGGAGCGGGGGTTTCGTGCGAGCTCCTCGGCCGAAGGGACCACCGCCTTGCGGGTCAACGGTTCGAAGGAGGTCTGCGGACGTCCGTAGAAGTCCTTCACGACCTCCCCCGCAAAGTTTCCGCTGCGCAGGAAGTTCTTCACCAGCCGGTCTTCGAGCGAATGGTAGGAGATGACGACCAGCCGGCCGCCCGGACGGAGCACCTTGAGGCTCTGTTCGAGGGCCATCTTGAGCGCCTCCATCTCGCCGTTGACCTCGATGCGCAGCGCCTGGAAGAGCTTCGTAAGGAACTTCGAGGGATCCTTGGCCGGGGTGCAGGGCTTCACGGCGGCAACCAGTCCGGCCGTCGTCGTCACGGGCTCCGCCTCGCGGGCGCGGACCAGACAGGCGGCCACCTTCCACGGGGTCTCCACCTCGCCCCAGTCGCCCAGGATGCGGGTCAGCTCCTCGGCCGGGTATCGGTTGACGACATCGGCGGCCGTAAGGCTTCCGCGCTGGTTCATGCGCATGTCGAGCGGGGCGTCGCCGCGGAACGAGAATCCGCGATCGAGGTCGTCGAAATGGTGGGACGAGACGCCGAGGTCGGCCAGAATGCCGTCGACCTCGCGGACGCCCCTCAACCGCAGCGCCCCGCGCAGGAATCGGAAGTTGCTCTCGACGTAGTGGAAACGCGCGTCGTCGGGGCAGTTGGCCCGGGTATCGCGGTCCTGGTCGAATCCGTAGAGGCGTCCTTGGGGGCCGAGCTGGGCCAGAATGCGGCGCGAGTGGCCTCCGCCGCCGAACGTAAGGTCGGCATAGGTCCCTGCGGGATCGATTCCCAGCAGGTCGACGGACTCCTCCAGCAGGACGGGTGTATGGTATGTTGACATCATTGCGGTTGACAAAGGTCTATTTGGGGTGTAAAGTTAGTGCTTTTCTGAAAAAGAATGCCTATCTTTGTCGTATTAAATTTTCGCAGACCCCATGCCTCAGATAGACATCGGCGCCGTACTCCGGGAAAAGGCCCCGCGGGCGGCCCGCTGGATCCCCCGACCGGTCATCGCGTGGCTCCGCCGCACGATCCACGAAAAGGAGATCAACCACATTCTCGCCAACTACTGGACGCTGCCGCCCCAGGAGTTCATCCGTGCGGCCTTCCGCGAGTGGCAGGTCAGCTACTCGATCCAGGGGCTCGACCGGCTCGACCCGCGGGGACGCTACCTCTTTGTCTCGAACCACCCCTTCGGGGGGATGGACGGCATGATGCTGGCCGACAAGCTGATCGAGCACTTCGGTGACGCCCGCGTGGTGGTCAACGACCTGCTGATGCACCTCGAGCCGCTGCGGCCGCTCTGGATCCCGGTCAACAAACACGGCTCGCAGAGTGCGGCCTACGCCCGCAAGTTCGACGAGGAGTTCTTCGGCGACCGTCCGATCCTGACCTTCCCGGCGGGACTCTGCTCGCGGACGATCAACGGCCGGGTGACCGACCCCGAATGGAAGATCAGCTTCCTGAAGAAGGCCTACGCCTCGCAGCGGCAGATCGTTCCGGTCTTCGTCGAGGGTCGCCTGTCGAACTTCTTCTACCGCGTCTACCACCTGCGCAAGGCGCTGGGCGTGAAGTTCAACATCGAGATGCTGTGGCTTCCCGACGAGATGTTCTCGCAGCAGGGGCGCCATTTCCGCATCGTGGTGGGCGAGCCGATTCCGGTCGCCGAACTGCAGCGCTGCGGATCGTTGCGCGAACAGGCCGAAGAGGTACGCAAAAAGGCGTATTTTTTGGAAAAAACCCTTGGCAAGTCGGCAAAATAGCGCCAATTGTGGTATTTTTGCCGCGTCAAAGCAATGGAAAACAGCATGGAACCCATCATCGAACCCGTCGATCGGGCACTGCTTCTGGCCGAACTGACGCCCGCCCGCAAGGTCCGCGACACGCACAAGGCCGGTAACGAAATCTATATCTTCCCGGCTTCGGAGTGTCCGGCGCTGATGCGCGAAATCGGACGGCTGCGCGAAGAGGCCTTCCGGGGTGCCGGCGGCGGCACGGGCCACGAGGTCGACATCGACGAGGAGGATCTCGCTCCGGACGGCTACTACCAGCTGATCGTCTGGGACCCCGCCGCGCAGGAGATCGTCGGCGGCTACCGCTTCATCGTCTGCACGACGCCCTATCCGCGCCACCTCTCGACGGAGCACTACTTCCGCTTCAGCGAACGTTTCCGCAAGAAATACCTGCCCCGCACGATCGAACTCGGCCGCTCGTTCGTACAGCCCGCCTACCAGGCGCGCGCCAACTCGAAGAGCATCTACGCGCTGGACAACCTCTGGGACGGTCTCGGGGCACTGATCGTGCTGAATCCCAAGGCGAAATACCTCTTCGGCAAGGTTACCATGTATACCACCTACAAGGCCGTGGCGCGCAATGCGCTGATCTGGTTCCTGCGCCGCTACTTCCCCGACCGCGAGGGGCTGGTCGAGGGGATCCACCCCATCCAGCTCGATCTGGACGACCCCTACTACGAGCAGCTCTTCTCGGGCGAGACCTACATGGAGAACTACCGGATCCTGATCCAGAAGGTGCGGGAGTTCAACGAGAATGTTCCGCCGCTGATCAACGCCTACATGAATCTCTCGCCGACGATGCGGGTCTTCGACACGGTGTCGAATCCCGATTTCGGCGGGGTGGAGGAGACGGGCATCCTGGTGACGATCCGGGACATCTATCCGGAAAAACGGCTCCGTTACACGCGCTGGCAGGGTTGGCGGGCCAACCTGAAGCATCGCCGCGAGGAGTTCAGCGAACAGCTCCGCGAGCATCTCGAGCGCATCACGAAGAGCACGAAAGGACCCCGAAAGGGCCAAAAGGCCGACAGGTAACCGGCGGCCAAAGAGTCCGGTCAGCGAAACCGGCCAGCCAAGGCATCCGGCGGGAAAACCGACGGGTGAAACCGGCCAGCCAGGGCATCCGACGGGAAAAACCGACCGGGTGAAACCGGCCAGCCAGGGCCTCCCCGGCGGGCGGACGATCCGCCCGCTTCGGATCCGTTCCATACAGAGGCGCCCCGTCTTCCGAAGAGTGGAGATGAGGCGCCTCTTTCTGTCGGATACGGCACCGCCCGCCGCGGCCGCTGCGGCCGCGACGCGCCCCCAAACCACACAATCTCACCGCACGATCCCCCCCCTCCCGGAGGGCACAAACACAAAAAATCCCTGCCCGAAGGCAGGGAACCAGGCAAACAATTGTTTAACTATAAGTAAAGGGGACGGCGGTCAGCGACGATCTCTATCATTCACACTCTCCACACCAGGATCATCGCTGGCCACCATCCTGATCGGTTACTCCTCAACGGGCATCTGCGAATCGGGTTCCGCCGGGGTCTGATCCGAAGACTGGTCCGGGGTCGAGGTTTCGGGCTGCTGCTCGTCGGGGGTCTGTTCGGGAGCGGACTGCTCTTCGGGAGCGGGCTGCTCTTCGGGAGCGGGCTGCTCCTGCTGGGGAGGTTGCTGTCCTTCGGGTTCCTGGGCTACGACCAGTCCGCCGGTCATCAACATCATGGCTGCCAACAATACAATCGTCTTTTTCATAACTCTAAGTTTTTAACAGGTTGAACTTTCACTCTCTGGGAACGGGTTATCCGCCGCGTTCTGTCCTCCAAAAGGTCAAGCCGGATGCCAGATTTTCAAAAACAGAGGCATCCGACTGATTGTCAGTCGGATGCCTCTGTTTTTCGATTTTCAGCCGCCGTGTGGAATCCTGTGGAAAAGCCACAACCGGTGTGGAGATATTCCACACTCCGCCTCCACAACCGCCCCTGCGGCAGCTATTCGATACCGTAGAAATGGAGCTTGTTGTAAAGCGTCTTGCGGTCGATTCCGAGGAGTTTGGCGGCCTGCGACTTGTTGCCGCCGGCCGCGGCCAACGCCCGCCGGATCTGCTCCTCCTCGGTTGCCGGATCGCGCAGCGAGAGCGATCCGGGAGCGGCAGTCTCCTCGGTCACCTCGCGCGGGAGGTCGCCGACGGTGACATACTCCCCGGCGGCCAGCAGCGTGGCCGACATGACGCAGTTCTTCAACTGCCGCAGGTTTCCGGGCCAGTCGCAGGCCGTCAGTGCACGGAGCGCCGCGGCGTCGAAACCGACGATCTGCTTGTCGAGCTCGCGGTTGGCCTGATCGAGAAAGAAGTTGGCAAAGAGGGGAATATCCTCGCGGCGTTCGCGCAGCGAGGGGACCCGCAGCGTGAAGGAGTTGATGCGGTGGTAGAGGTCGGCGCGGAAGGTACCGCGGGCGATGGCGGCCTCGAGATCCTCGTTCGTGGCGGCCACCAGACGGATGTCGACCGGGATTTCGCGGTTCGCCCCCACGGGACGGATCCGCCGCTCCTGGAGGGCGCGCAGCAGCTGCACCTGGGTCTCGTAGGTAAGGTTGCCCACCTCGTCGAGGAAGAGCGTGCCGCCGTCGGCCAGCTCGAAAGCCCCCTTCTTGTCGCTCACGGCGCCGGTGAACGACCCCTTGACATGGCCGAAGAACTCCGAGGCGGCCAGATCGCGGGGAATGGCGCCGCAGTCGACCGCCACGAAGGGCTTTTCGGCGCGCTTGCTGTACTGGTGAATAAGCCGTGCGACATGCTCCTTGCCGGTGCCGCTGGCGCCGTTGACCAGCACCGACATGTTGGTCGGCGCCACCAGCCGGATATACTCGTAGAGCCGCCGCGAGGCATCGCCGCGCCCCTCGATGTAGTTGAGCTGTGCGGCCGACTCCCTGGGGGCCGGCGAACTGCGCCGCACGGGTTTGGCCGCCGCGGGCTCCTCCTGCGGACGGTCGAGCGCCTCGCGGATCTTCTTGAGCAGCTCGTCGGGGTTGACCGGCTTGGCCACGTAGTCGCGTGCGCCGAGCTTCATGCAGCGCACGGCGTTCTGGATCTCGGCATAGCTCGTCATGACGATCACCGGGGCCGCAATTCCCTGCCCGGCCATCCACTGCAGGAGGGCGATACCGTCCTCGTCGGGCAGCCGCATGTCGCTCAGCACGAGCGAGAATTCGCCCCCGGCAAGGGTTGTCCGGGCCGCCGCCACGGTCGACGCCGTCGCCACCTCGAAACCGCGTTTCGAGAGCCACGTACGCAGCATCAGGGCAAAGGTGATATCATCGTCTACGATCAGAATTCGTTCCATCATGTTACAAATTTAGCGTTTTTTCCGCATCCTCGACAATCGACCGGATGCGGGCAAGCGTTTTGCGGAGTTCGCCGCTCCGTTCGGGCCCCAGCATTCCGCCGGCCGCCGGGGAGGCCTCATCGCCGGCCTCGGCCCGGCGCAGCGCTTCGGCCACGTCACGGGCCCCGAGCATCGTGAAGATCGGGACCATCCTGTGTGCCAGTGCGCGGATCGCGGTCCAATTCCCGTCCCGGAGCGCCTGCTCCATCTCGCCGGCATTCTCCGCGGTCTGTTCGACAAAGGTACGCAGGATCGTGCGCGCCGCCTCGGCATCGTCACCCGCATAGGCCGTCAGGGCGCGGAAATCGACCACTGTGGAGGCGGATGCCAGCTCCGGGTCCGGGTTTCGGGGATCTGCCTCCGTACGGCCGGCGACACCCTCCGGCTCCCCGCCTCCAGCCGCACGCCAGGCCTTCCGAATGGCATCGAGCAGCTCCCGCGACGTGAAGGGTTTTCGCAGACAGCCGGCAAAGCCCCGCTCCGTAAAGTCGGCGGCATCCATCTCTCCGCGGGCCGAGAGGGCCACCACGGGCAGCGATGCGTCGACCTCGTGCACGGCCTTCAGGACCGTAAAGCCGTCGGCCGCCGGCATCTGGATATCGGTCAGCACCAGGTCAAAATGCCCCTCGCCGACTACCTTTCGCACATATTCGGGATATTGGCAGCTTTCGGCCGTCAACCCGGCCCGACGGCACATCGCAGCGGTCATCTCCAGCTGCAGCGGATCATCGTCGACCAGCAGCACCCGCAACCGGGGCAGCCCCTCCGCCGCGGGGAGTTGTTCCGCCGCGGGTTTCGCCTCCGGGACACCCGCGGGCTCGATCCCCGTCAGACTTCCGACAGCCCCCGTCTCGCGGACCGGGACCGTCACGATGAACCGGCTTCCCTCGCCGGGACGGCTCTCGAGCGAGATGCGCCCGCCGAGCAGTTTGACCAGCCGGTCGACGATCGACAACCCCAGACCGAACCCGTCGACGCCGCGTGCCGAACTCAGCCGGACGAATTCGCCGAAGATCCGTTCGCGCTCTTCGCGGGCGATTCCGCGCCCGGTATCGCGCACCGAGAAGATCAGCTCGCCCCGCACGACATCGACCCGCAGCCGCACCCACCCGCGGTCGGTGAACTTCAGGGCGTTGGAGAGGAGGTTGTCGGCAATCTGACGGATATGGAGGGCATCCCCCTCGACGATCCGTGCGGCCCCGCCGCCGACCTCGAGCCGCAGTTCCAACCCCTTGGCGGCCGCCGCAGCGGCAAACCCCGCCCGGATCGTATCGAAGAGCTGGGCCGGATTGAAGACCACGCGGCTGACCTCGATCTTGTTGATATCCAACCGGTAGAAATCCAACAGGCTGTTGACCAGCGCCAGCAGGTGTTCCGACGACTCCTTCATGTTGCGCAGATAGAGCCCCTGCCGGCGATCGGTCGTCAGGCGCGACATCAGATCGATATACCCCATCACCGCCCCGAGCGGAGCCTTGATGTCGTGCGTGATGGCCAGCATCAGCTGTTCGCGGGCGGCCAGCAGGGCCTCCTTTTCGCGGTTGGCGCGTTCGAGTTCGCGGCGGTAGCGGTTTCCGCGGTTGACATCGCGCCAGAGAATCCCGACGAAGAGGAGCATCAGCACCACCGAACAGGCCGTCACGCCGCCCAGGATGTGGGACGTCCGCCGACGGATGGCCTCCGAACGGTGAATCCGCCGCATGAGCAGCGCCGTATCCTCGGCCTCGTAGTCGAGGATCAGGCTGTAGATCTTCATGTTGACCAGGTCGTTGCTGTAGCTCAGGCGGAGTCCTTCGCGCCAGGCGCGGTCGTAGATCGAGAGGCGGTTGCTCGTCACGCTGTCCTGGAGGGCCTGGAGGACCAGTTCGATCGTATCGCGGACCACCCCGGCGGGCAGCATCGACCCTCCGGAGCCGCGTTCCCGCACCGCACGCCCGGTCGTATCGCGCCGCACGCTGCGGCGGAAGGGGATCGTATCGCCTGCAATGCTGGCCTGCGGACCGATGAATTCGCGGATGCTCTTGTCGAGCAGTCCGGCCGTCGATCCGGCGCGGATGGTCCGCCGCAGGCTGAGCGTGCGGCGCTCCTTGTCGGCCAGTAGCCGGGTAATGCTGTCCAGGCGCATCGTCTGCAGGGAGTCCTCCTCGGTGGAGAGTGCACGCAGCGAATCGATGCAGTCCCTGACGGTGCGCAGTTCGCGGCGGTAACGGTTCTCGTAGGAGAGGTATCCGGCGATCATCAGCTGTCCGTAGCTTTCGGCCTGATAGAGGTGGTAGAGGGTGCGGTTGACGGCCGTGCGTTTGGTGTGGAGGAGGGCGTAGTCGCTGTCGGGCCGCGAGAAGCGTACCACGGCGCGATAGACATAGGCGATGGCGAGGATACTGACGGCCACGAGCAGCACATATCCCGCCACGATCTTGGTTTTGACGAATTTGGACTCCTTCACGGGGCCAAAGATAGGGAATCTTCCGCTCCCGGGCAACTCTCCACCCGCCCTGCAGCCGCGCCAAGCGGGGCCGGCGATGAAGATACCGTTAAAATTTTATCGAAAAACGATAAATATTTTTTGATATTCAAAATTTGTTTCTATATTTGCGGTTGTAACGATCCGAAAACTTACGCTCATGAAGGATTTACTCACGGCAGAACACGTCTCGAAGCGCTACGCCAACCATACGGCCCTCGACGACGTCTCGCTCACCATCCCCGAAGGCTCGGTCTACGGCCTGCTCGGCCCGAACGGCGCCGGCAAAACGACCCTCATCCGCATCATCAACCGCATCACCGCCCCCGACAGCGGCCGGGTCCTCTTCGACGGCCACGAAATCGCCCCCGAAGATATCTACCGCATCGGCTACCTCCCCGAGGAGCGCGGCCTCTACAAGAAGATGAAGGTGGGCGAACAGGCCCTCTTCTTCGCCCGTCTGAAGGGGCTCTCGCGCCGCGACGCCACAGCCCGCCTGAAGGTGTGGTTCGAGAAGTTCGGCATCCAGAACTGGTGGGACAAGAAGGTTGAGGAGCTCTCGAAGGGCATGGCCCAGAAGGTGCAGTTCATCGTCACGGTGCTGCACGAACCGCGGCTGCTGATCTTCGACGAACCCTTCTCGGGCTTCGACCCGATCAACGCCAACCTGCTGAAGGAGGAGATCCTGGCCCTGCGCGACAAGGGGTCGACGGTGATCTTCTCGACGCACAACATGTCCTCCGTGGAGGAGATCTGCGACCACATCACGCTGATCAACAAGTCGAAGAACATCCTCTCGGGGCGTGTCGACGAGATCCGCCGCCGCCACGGCGCCAACATCTTCGAGGTGGCCTACCGCGGCGACGAGACCGCCCTGCGCCGGGCCGTCGAGGGACGCTGCGAGATCCTCGAAGGGGCCGCCGAGGAGTCGGTCTACCGCACGCTGAAGCTCCATGTCGAGCGCGACGAGGAGGTGCGCGAGGTCATCGCGGCGGTGAACGCGGCGGTCGAGCTGCGCTCGTTCCGCGAGATCATCCCCTCGATGAACGACATCTTCATCCGCGCGGTGAACGGCCAGCTGTAACCGGGCGCGCCATGGGAACAACCACCGGAAAGGAGCGTCAGCGCCAACCGCAACGCCTCGGAACGGCCGCCGCACAGACGCTCGCCGGGCTGTGCCTGGGGCTGGGGATGTACGGCGTGATCCACGGTCTGAAGGCGGAGGAGGGCACGCTGCCGATCACCCTTTCGGCCATCACCCTGTGCTGCGGCCTCGTGCTGCTGCTCCGCGCGCGAAACACCGCCCCCCGGGACGAAAAAGAGAATGTAAACCGATAAAAAACCCACACACCATGTCCAACATATTCATCATCATCCAGCGCGAATTCAACGAGCGCGTGCGGAAAAAGTCCTTCATCATCACCACGATTCTGATGCCGGTGCTGATGGTGGCCCTGATGGCGGCTCCGGCCCTCATCATGGAGTACTCGAAGGGCGAACAGAAGCGGATCGCCGTGATCGACGACAGCGGACTGATCGCCCCGCGGCTCGAGAGCAACGAGGAGATCGCCTACGAGACGACCTCGCTGACGACCGATGAGGCCCGCAAGGACCTCACCGACCTCTTCGGCATCCTCTACATCGGCTCCGACATCCTGCAGAACCCCTCCGACGTACGGCTCTACGCCAACTCGTCGACCTCGCTCTCGATCGAGAGCGACATCACCGGCCAGATCGAGAAGATCCTCGAGGCCGAAAAGCTCAAGGCCTACGACATCGACAACCTGCAGCAGATCCTCGACGAGGTGAAGACCACCGTCACGCTGCAGACCTTCCGCAACGACAAGTCGCAGGAGGGGGAGACGCAGGCGCAGTCGTCGACCGTGGCCACGGCACTGGGCTTCATCCTGGGCTTCGTGCTCTACATGTTCCTGCTGATCTACGGCTCGATGGTCATGCAGTCGGTGATCGAGGAGAAGAACAACCGCGTACTGGAGGTGATGGTCTCGTCCGTCAGGCCGTTCGACCTGATGCTGGGCAAGATCCTCGGCGTGGCGGCCGTCGCCGTGGTTCAGGTGCTCATCTGGGGCGTGCTGATCGTCGTTGCGGGCAGTGTCGTGATGCCCCAGCTGATGCCGGCCGACGCCATGGCCAGCATCCAGGCCATGCAGCAGGGCGCACCCGACGCCGCTGCCATGAGCGGCATGGATCCCGACATGCTGCAGGCCATGGCGGCCATGACCGACCTGGGCTACATCGTCAAGATCTTCGTCTGCCTGCTGCTCTTCGTCTTCGGCGGCTACCTGCTCTACTCGGCGATGTTCGCCGCCGTGGGGTCGGCCGTGGACAACGTCCAGGACGCCTCGCAGCTGCAGATGCCCATCACGCTGCCGATCATCCTGGCGCTGCTGATGATGCTCGCCGTCATCAAGGACCCCAACTCGTCGCTGGCCTTCTGGTTCTCGATCATCCCCTTCACGTCGCCCGTGGTGATGATGGCGCGCATCCCCTACGACATTCCGCTGTGGGAGATCGTCCTCTCGCTGGCGGTGCTCTACGCCTCGTTCGTGGCGATGGTATGGTTCGCGGCGAAGATCTACCGCGTGGGCATCTTCATGTACGGCAAGAAGCCGACGCTGAAGGAGCTCCTCAAGTGGATCCGCTACAAATATTGACCCGTCGGCACCCCGGCCGGAGGCGATATCCACCCCCCCGGCCGGGTGTTTTCCGGGTGAAAACCAATTTCCTGTTATTCGGATAACAGTTTTTCTGAATTTTTTTCATAAATTTGTCGCAGATTCCGCGGCGGGTTGCGCCCACGCGGATCCAAACCGCACAAGAGTTTCTACAAAATACTTAAAATCAAAGAGCTATGATCTCGATTGACAATTACGATTTCAAAGGCAAACGCGCGATCATCCGCGTGGATTTCAATGTGCCCCTCAACGAGAAGGGCGAGGTAACCGACGACACGCGTATCCGTGCCGCCATGCCGACGATCAAGAAGGTGCTGGCCGAGGGCGGATCGGTGATCCTCATGTCGCACATGGGTCGTCCGAAGAAGAACCCGGATCCGAAATATTCGCTCGAGCAGATCATCCCGGACATCGAGAAGAACCTCGGCACGAAGGTCGAGTTCGCCGGCGACTGCATGGGTGAGAAGGCCGCCGAGATGGCCAAGAACCTCAAGCCGGGCGAGGTGATGCTGCTGGAGAACCTGCGCTTCTACGCCGAGGAGGAGGGCAAGCCGCGCGGTCTGGCCGAGGACGCCACCAAGGAGGAGAAGGATGCCGCCAAGAAGGCCCTGAAGGAGGGTCCGCAGAAGGAGTTCGTCAAGAAGCTCGCTTCGTACGCCGACTGCTACATCAACGACGCCTTCGGTACGGCTCACCGCAAGCACGCATCGACCTACCTGATCGCCAAGCACTTCCCCAACGACAAGATGTTCGGCTACCTGATGGAGAAGGAGGTCAAGGCCATCTCGTCGCTCATGGAGGCACCGCAGCACCCGTTCTGCGCCATCATCGGCGGATCGAAGGTTTCGACGAAGATCGGCGTGATCAAGTCGCTCATCGAGAAGGTTGACTCGATCGTCATCGGCGGCGGCATGACCTACACGTTCGCCGCAGCCCAGGGCGGCAAGGTCGGCAACTCGATCTGCGAGCCCGACATGTTCCCGGTAGCCCTGGAGATCCTCGAGCTGGCCAAGCAGAAGGGCGTACAGCTCGTGATGTCGCCCGACGCGCTGATCGCCGACGCCTTCTCGGCCGACGCCAACACGTCGACGGCTCCGGCCAACAACATTCCCGACGGATGGGAGGGTGTCGACATTGCCGACGAAGGCAAGAAGATCTTCCGCGAGCACATCCTCGGCTGCAAGACGATTCTGTGGAACGGCCCGGTAGGCGTCTTCGAGATCGACAAGTTCGCCACGGGATCGAAGGAGGTGGCCCTGGCTATCGCCGAGGCTACGAAGAAGGGTGCCTACTCGCTCATCGGCGGCGGTGACTCGGTAGCCTGCATCAACAAGTTCGGTCTGGCCGACCAGGTATCGTACATCTCGACCGGCGGCGGCGCCCTGCTCGAGTACATCGAGTTCGGCACGCTTCCCGGCGTAGAGGCCATCCGCGAATAATACGCACCGAAGGAACACGAATACACGAAACGGAGATTTCCGGGAGACGGAGGTCTCCGTTTCTTTCCAAAAACCCGAACAAGATGAAACGTATCATTCTTTTCGCAGCAACCCTGGCCTGTATGGCAGCCTGTCAGAACAACAATACCACGAAGGTTCCGGCCATCGATCTGAATAACTTCGATCTTTCGGTGGCCCCGAATGCCGACTTCTACCAGTATGCCACGGGCGGCTGGCAGAAGAACAACCCGCTCAAACCCGAATTCTCGCGCTACGGCTCGTTCGACGTGCTCCGCGAGAACAACGAAAAACGCATCAACGAACTCTTCCAGGAGATGTCGAAGCTGCAGGCCGCTCCGGGCAGCGTCGAGCAGAAGATCTCGGATCTCTACAAGATGGGGCTCGACTCGACGCGTCTGAACGCCGAGGGCGCCACGCCGCTGCAGGGCGATCTGCAGCTGGTCGAGGGGCTGACCGACCGGGCACAGCTCCCGACGCTGCTGGCCAAGATCCACATGTCGATGGGCAACCCGTTCTTCGGCATCGGCGTGATGGCCGACCTGATGGACAGCAACGTCAATACGCTCTACGTGGCACAGTCGGGGCTCTCGATGGGCGACCGCGACTACTACGTCGACCCGGAGAACGCCTCGATCAAGGAGGCCTACAAGAACTACCTGGTGCGCATCTTCACGCTGGCCGGTTACGACGATGCCGCAGCCGCCCAGGCCGCAGCGGATGCCCTCGAGATCGAGGATTCGCTGGCCGAGGTCTTCTTCTCGAACGTCGAGCAGCGCGACATCGCCTCGCAGTACAACCCGATGACGCGCGAGGAGTTCGCCAAGGCGTACGACGCACTGGACTGGAACGCCTATTTCGAGGGGATGGGTCTTGCCAACGTCGACCGCATGATCGTGCAGCAGAAGCGCGTGATGGAGCGTGTCAACGAGATGCTGAAGACGCTTCCGCTGGAGAAGATCCGCCACTACCTGGCCGCACAGATCATCGACGGGGGCGCCTCGTCGCTGAGCGACGACTTCCAGACCGCCTCGTTCGAGTTCTACGGCCGCACGATGTCGGGCCAGCAGGAGCAGAAGCCGCGCTGGAAGCGTGCCATGTCGGTGCCCAACTCGCTGCTGGGCGAGGCCGTGGGCGAGATGTACGTGGCGAAGTACTTCCCCGAGAAGGACAAGCTGCGCATGATGGAGCTGGTGAAGAACCTGCAGAAGTCGCTCTCGCAGCACATCGCCGCACTGGACTGGATGTCGGACGCCACGAAGGCCAAGGCACAGGAGAAGCTCTCGTCGTTCACCGTGAAGATCGGCTACCCCGACAAGTGGAAGGACTACACGACGCTCGAGATCGATCCCAAGAAGAGCTACTACGAGAACCTGCGCAACGCTTCGGCCTGGTTCACGAAGGATAACCTGGAGAAGTACGGCAAGCCGGTCGACAAGGCCGAGTGGGGGATGACGCCGCAGACGGTGAACGCCTACTACAACCCGTCGACGAACGAGATCTGCTTCCCGGCCGCCATTCTTCAGCCGCCGTTCTACAACCCGGATGCCGACGACGCGGTGAACTACGGTGCCATCGGCGTGGTGATCGGCCACGAGATGACCCACGGATTCGACGACCAGGGCCGTCAGTTCGACAAGGACGGCAACATGAACAACTGGTGGACCGACGAGGATGCGGCCGCCTTCAAGGCGAAGACCGACATTCTGGTCAAGCAGTTCGACGCCATCGAGGTGCTTCCGGCCAAGGACGGCCAGCCGGCCCTGCACGCCAACGGCGCCCTGTCGCTGGGTGAGAACATCGCCGACCAGGGCGGTCTGCGCGTCGCCTACACGGCCTACCAGAACTCGCTCGAGGGCAAGGATCACCCCGCGCCGATCGACGGTTTCACCGACGCACAGCGCTTCTACCTGGCCTACGCCACGCTGTGGGCACAGAATATCCGCGACGAGGAGATCGCCCGTCTGACGAAGCTCGACGTACACTCGCTGGGCAAGTGGCGTGTGAATGCCACGCTGCGCAACATCCAGGACTTCTACGACGCCTTCGGCATCACCGACGGTGCGATGTTCATGCCCGAGCAGGAGCGTGTGATCATCTGGTAAAAGCGAGCCCGCTGAGGCGTCCGGTCTGTGGACCGGGCCCCATACGAAAAGAGCGTCCGACATTTCGGACGCTCTTTTTTGTTGCAAACGTTTCACGCCTTCCGGCCAGAGCCCCGAACGTCCGGCCGGCACCTCGAACTTTCAGCCGACTCCCCGAACTTCAGCCAGCACCCCGGGCGGGAGGCGGCATTGCCGCCGGCCTGGCATTACAGCCCTTTTACGCCTGTTTCAAGTCGATCTGGAGGGTTTCTTCCACCCCGCCCGGGAAAACTCAATAGAAGGTCCCTTTCGGGGCAAAGATGGCGTATCCGAAGTTGAAGGTGAGATACATGTTCTTCCAATCCTTCAGGTCGTACTTCGTCAGCGAGAGGCTGACGGGACCGATCGGCGAGTGGTAGACGAGCGAAGCCTCGGCAATGTAGTGCCAGCGTTCGTCGGGGACACCGAGCGGGTTGAAGCTGTGCATCTCGCGGAACATGGCGTAGAAACTGGTGCGGAAGAAGAAGTCGGGCATCAGGTCGAAGGTGGGCATCACACCGCCCGCCACGAACCGGTTTGCGCGGAAATCGGGCATGAAGACCATGCGGGCATGGGAGACGGGGGCATACTCGGGCATCGACATGAGCGTGGCGATTTCGGTGCTGAACGCGGGGTGGTCGGTCAGCACGGCATCGACGTTGACCCCGAGCGAGAACCAGTCGCTGCGGGGGATGTCGAAGAACTTGTTCCAGGTGAAACGACCGCCGAACCAGCGGCGCCGGTCGCGGCTCAGGAAGCGGTCGGCATCGTAGGGCTGATACTTGTCACGGCCGTTGACGTAGATGGCCGAGAGGTAGAGTTCCGAGCCGCGGCGCGGATAGAGCGCCTTGTCGAGGGTGTTTCGCGCCACGCCGGCACGCAGACCGAAGAAGGTGAAGCGCGAATGGTCGGTATCGTCGGCAAACAGATCTTCGGCATCGTAGCGGTAGTTGACATGGCCGATATTGGTGCGCAGGGCGAAGACGCTGCGGTGGGTCAGCGGCAGGCCGACGCCGAGCGTGAAGAAGCTCTCGCTGCTCTTGACCTGTTCGGCGTTCCGGATGCGGGTGATGTTTCCGAAATAGCCGTGGCGGAAGTTGCTCACCAAGAAGTTGTAGGAGTAGTCGACAAAGACGGGCTCGATGGCGTAGAAGTCGGTGCGGCCGCCCAGGGAGCCCCACGTGTAGAGGGGACCGAGATAGAGGTCGGCACCGAGCTGCTGCGAGACGCGTCCGATGCGGCGGTAGCTGATGCCGATGTAGGCCTGGTTGAAGGCCGTCGAGGAGATGTTGCCGCCGATGGTGATCCGGAAGTTGGGGCGCGTGGCGAAGCGGGCTTCGAAGGCGTACCCGCGCGAAAGCGAATCGTAGCGGACCTTCGGGAAGTCCATCGTGAAGTCGCCGCCGGCCAGCACCTCGTAGAGGTTGTCGCGCAGCTCGACGAAACCCATCGGGCGCTGCCGTCCGGGGGTGCGGCGGTCGACATGCATGAAGTCGCGGATATACTCGCGCTGGTCGCGCTTGAGCCCCTCGAGATGGTAGTCGTTGAAGACCAGCGGGGGGCACTTGTCGCGGAAGGCGCGCCGGCGGCGGTCGAACCAGAGCGAGTCACGACGTTCTCCGATCTTCTCGAGGAGCTGCGGCATGGCGGCCATGGCATCCTCGTAACCGGCATCCATGATCGCCTCGGCCTGGTCGAAGTCGAGCATCGTGACCCCGACGGCCCGGCGGATCGTGACGCTGCGCTCCTCGGGCAGCGTGTAGTCGGTCTCCTGCATGGCAAGCATGAAGGCCTGATCGAGGATGTTGCTCTTCTCGCTGGGCGGGGTGTTTCCACCGGTACAGATCGAACCGATGATCAGATCGGGGTGGAACTCCTCGTCGAGGGGTTTCCAGGGGAAGTTGTCGTAGATGCCGCCGTCGTAGAGGAGCATCGAGTCGATGGTCATGGGCTTGAAGACCAGCGGGATGGACATCGACGAGCGGACGGCGACCCCCAGATCTCCGCGCTGCATGACCACGGGCCGGCGATGGTTCATGTCGCTGGCCACGCAGAGGAAGGGGACCATCAGGCGGTTGAAGTCGCCGTGCGAAGCGGCCGTCGCCGGGGCAAAGAGGTCCATAAGCGCCAGATCGATCTGCGTCGAGGAGATGAGGTTGGTCGGAAACTGGACGCGTTCGCCGGCCGGATTGTCGAGGTTGACGCGCACGGTCAGGAACGAGGGGTTGCTGCCCAGCTGGCGGTAGTAGCTCATGTATCGGTTGGGGTCGATACGCCCCGAGACCCACTCCTTGACCACCCCCGTATTGACGATGGCGCGCATCTCCGAGGGGGAGTACCCGGCGGCATACATGGCGGCGATGATCGAGCCCATGGAGGTACCGGCGACATAGTCGATCGGGATCCCGTTCTCCTCGAGGGCCTCGAGCACGCCGATGTGGTAAAGCCCCTTGGCGCCTCCGCCGCTCATCACCACACCGACCCCTTCGGCCCCGGCACGCGGTGCCAGCAGGAGGAGCAAACCCAGAAATGAGCCGATTTTACGCAACATATCTCAATTTTTTTATAACTTTGCACGTTACTAAGGGGATGACCCTCAAAAGTAGACAAAAAAGAAACACGCACAAAATATGACCGAGAAAATCAATGAACTTCTGCGACAAGTCGAAGAGTTCAAACCCAAGACAGCCGCCGAACTCGAGGAGTTCCGCATCCGGATTCTGGGCAAGAAGGGCGAACTGAATGCCCTGATGGAGGAGTTCAAGCGGGTGGCCCCGGAGCTCAAGCGCGAACTGGGCCAGCAGCTCAACCGCCTCAAGAGTGCCGCCACGGAGCGCATCGCCTCGCTGCGCGAGGAGCTTCAGAACGCCGCCGCCGACCAGGTGACCTCGTCGGGCGACCTGACGCGCCCGGGCTCGGCCGAACAGCTCGGTTCGCGCCATCCGATTTCGCTGGTGCGCAACCAGATCGTCGAGGTCTTTTCGCGCCTGGGCTATACCGTGGCCGAAGGTCCCGAGATCGAGGACGACTGGCACGTCTTCTCGGCCCTGAACTTCCCGCCCGAACACCCGGCCCGCGACATGCAGGACACCTTCTTCATCGAGAAGGATCCCGACATTCTGCTGCGGACGCACACCTCGTCGATCCAGGTTCGCACGATGGAGCGCCAGAAGCCGCCCATCCGCGTGATCTGCCCGGGCCGCGTCTTCCGCAACGAGGCGATCTCCTACCGCGCCCACTGCATCTTCCACCAGATCGAGGGTCTCTACATCGACGAGGGGGTTTCGTTCGCCGACATGAAGCAGTCGCTGCTCTACTTCGCCAAGGAGATCTTCGGCGAGCAGACCGCCATCCGCATGCGGCCGTCGTACTTCCCCTTCACGGAGCCTTCGGCCGAGGTCGACGTCTCGTGCAACCTCTGCGGCGGCAAGGGCTGCCCGGTCTGCAAGGGAACGGGATGGCTCGAGATCATGGGATGCGGCATGGTCGACCCGAACGTCCTGAAGGCCAACAACATCGATCCCGAGAAGTATTCGGGATTCGCCTTCGGCATGGGAGTTGAGCGTATCGCCATGCTCAAATACGGCGTCAAGGACCTGCGCCTCTACTTCGAAAACGACGTGCGCTTCCTCCACCAGTTCGACGAGGCGCTCTAACCAAACCGCGTGCCCATGAGACGACTGACAGCGACCACGATATTCTGCCTTGCCTTCTTCTCGGCGGCCTTTGTCTGCGGGAAGAGCCGGCAAACAACGGCCCCGGAGTATCCCGATTCGCTGCCGAGCGTCTGGTTCTACACCGAGGGCATCAAGGAGAACTCCATCGAGGAGGATACGATGCGGGCGCGGGAGCTCTTCCGCGAGGCGATCCGCCGCGATTCGAACTACGCCCCGGCCTGGTTCGAACTGGCGGGCATCCTGCTGCCGACCTCACCCGACGAAGCGGTCGATGCGGCCCGCCGTGCCTGGCGGCTCGATACGACGAACACGTGGTATCAGCAGCTCTACGGCCAGACGCTGCTGATGACCAACCGCTACGGCGAGGCGCTTCCGGTCTACCGCAGCCTGATCGAGACCAACCCGAAGGATCCGGACAACTACCGCATCCTGGCGGCGCTCTACGAACAGCGCAAGAGCCCCTTCATGGCCCTCGTGACGCTCGATTCGGCCGAGGTACGCTTCGGGCGCATCCAGCCGCTGAGCACGATGAAACGGCGGCTGCTGGTGGCCACGAACCAGATCGACAAGGCGCTCGACGAGGCCCGCGCAACGGTCGAGGAGACCCCCTACGAGGCGGCCAACCACGTGGTGCTGGCCGAACTCTACGCAACAGACAAACAGGATTCGCTGGCGATGGTCGAGTACCGGGCCGCCCTGCAGATCGACTCGACGAACATCCAGACGCTGCTCTCGCTGAGCGACTACTACGCCGGACGTCAGAACTACCGCGATCTGCTGGCCACGACGCGCCGGCTCTACCTGCTGGACGACTTTCCGCTCGAACTGAAGATCAAGCGCTTCAAGGATTTTACCGCCGACACGCGCTTCTACGGCGAATACTACTATCAGCTGAACGATCTGGCCTCGACGCTGGCGATCCGCTACCCGAACGACGAAGGGGTCGTGAAGCTCTACGCCCAGCACCTGATCGCCTCGGGCGAACTGCAGCAGGCCCTCTCGCTCTACAAGACCCACCTGGCCGACCGTCCGCCGGTCGAGGACTACTTCCGCATGGTCATCGAGATCGAGAGCTACCTGCAGCATCCCGATTCGGTCGAACGCTACGTGACGCGGGCGCTGGAGATCTTCCCCGAGAAGGTCGATTTCCACCTCTCGAAGGGTCACGTGATGGTGCAGTCAAAACAGTACGACCGGGCGGTGCGCGCCTACCGCGCGTCGCTGCGCTATGCCGATACGGATTCGCTGCGCAGCGTCATCTGGGGCATGGTCGGCGACACGTGGCACCTGAAGGCCGCCGGCAACGACTCGATCCCCGAAGAGGAGCTCTTCGAACGGACCCGCCTCAAAAAGCAGGGAGGCATCGACCGCCGGGCCATGAAGGAGTGCTACCGGGCCTACGACAGGAGCCTCTCCTACTGGGGTGACAACACGCTGGTGCTGAACAACTACGCCTACTTCCTCTCGCTCGAGGAGCGGGATCTGGAGCGGGCGCTTCGGATGGCCGAACGGGTCGTGGAGCTCACGGACAACTACCCGACCTACCTCGATACCGAGGGTTGGATCCTCTTCAAGCTGGGCCGGCTGGAGGAGGCGCGTCGGGTGCTGCAGAAGGCCGTGGCGCTCGATGCCCAGCAGAGTGCCGACCTGATGGTTCACTACGGAGACATCCTCCATGCGCTGGGCGAACAGTTCATGGCCGAGATCTACTGGCGGCGGGCCCTCGAAAAGGGCTATAACGTCCGGCAGATCGAGGAGCGCTTCCAGCGCCCGGCCCCAACGCAATCCGCCGAATAAATTGACCGCCATGAAAGCTGCCCGAATATTGACGTGCTGCCTGCTGTTGCTTGCCGTTGGTGCAACGGCTCAGAACGACCGCATCGCCCGGCAGAAGAAGGTGATCGCCGACCTCGAGAAACGCATTGCCAACGAGGAGCGGGAGATTGCCAAGCTCCAGAAGGGTCGTGCTGCCAGTGAGGAGCGGGTCCGCCGCCTGGCGCGGCAGATCGACTCCCGGACGCAGCTTCTGGACGAGACCGAAAAGGAGGCCTCGCTGCTGCGCGAGGAGATAGCCCGCAAGGACAGCGTGGCCGGCGATCTGGCCTCGACCCTTTCACGCAACCGCGAGGAGTATGCCGAAATGGTGCGCGAGGCCTACCGCAACTACCGCCACAACAACTACCTGACGTTTCTCTTCTCGTCGCGTGATTTCAGCGACGTAGCGCGCAAGATCACGGCGCTGCGCGAGATCGCCGCACTGCGCGAACGGAAGATGCACGACATCGAGCAGCTCTCCGAACAGGTGCGCGTGGAGAAGGAGGAGCTCGACCGTCGCCACCGTTCGCTCGATTCGGTGACGCGGCAGCTGGCGGCACAGCGTTCGAAACTCGAGCGCGACTCGCGCAACGCGCGGGCCAATATCCGCACGATGTCGCAGAAGGAGCGGTCGGCCCTGCAGCGCAAGCTGGCCCAGGAGCAGCAGCTCGACGTGGCGATCAACGAACTGCGCAAGCTGACGAAGGGCAACAAGGAGGGCGCCTCGTTCTCGTCGAAGACGACGGGACTGCGGCTTCCGGTCGTAGGGGGGCGCGTGAAGCGCTACCGCGAGAACATGGCCGAGGTAACGGGGCCCAAGGGGGCGCAGGTCATCTCGATCTACGAAGGCAAGGTGATCGACATCAAACGCAACCGCATCACGAACAAATACGACGTTTACGTGGCTCACGGCGAATACCTGACCTCGTATGCCAACCTGGGGACGATCAGCGTCCAGAAGGGGCAGAAAGTGGCCCGCAACCAGCCGCTGGGGACCATCGGGTCGGCCGTTGACGTGATGACGATGGAGACGGAGTACAAGCTGGTCTTCGGCATCTACCCGCCGAATCCGAATCAGAAGATGCGCGCCGAGAACTGTTTCAAGAGATAACGCGCTCGTCAGCCCGATTCCTCACAAGGAGAGGGCGGAGAGAGAAGGGAGAGACAAAAAGAGAGAAGACGGAACGAGCAAGGAGAGGAGAGAGCCGGAGAGGCCGGGGAAAGCTGAGGAGGTCGCGAAGACCGGGAAAACCGGGAAGACCGGGAACGATCCGGAACGATCCGGAACGACCAGCCGCCGCATCCGGTCCCAATCACGGCTCAGAGAGCCGACACTCGGGAGTCCGAAAATCCAGCCCCCTCCATCCAACGCATTTTGAGGCCGAGAGAGCACATATCGGAAGAGAGACAAAGAATCTACCGTTCAACAACAGAATCGCGGCGAAAAGAGCCAAAAAGCGGCAAAAATCACAATTCGGGAAGCGATCCGGATTCCAGCCGCAACCAACTTCGCCAGAGAAACCGCAAAATCACAAGCAATATGGCTGTAAAATACTATACCGACGACTGTACGTACCGTTACCCGCAGAAGCGGCTGACGGCCGCATGGCTGCACGAGGTGGCGGCCGCCGAGGGCTACACGCTGGGGGATGTCTGCTACATCTTCTGCTCGGCGCAGCGGCTGCTGGAGATGAATCGCCAGTACCTCGGCCACGACTACTTCACCGATGTGATCACCTTCGACTACAGCGACCGCAAGGGGTGCCGCATCGTTTCGGGCGATATCTTCATCGATGTGGAGACCGTGGCGGACAATGCGCGCCAGTACGGCGCCACGCCGCTTCAGGAGATGCGGCGGGTGGTGGTCCACGGGGTGCTCCACCTCTGCGGACAGAACGACAAGACGCCGCGCACGAATGCACAAATGCACCGTAAGGAAGACAAGTATCTGAAATTCTGGGAGAAACAATGATTCTCGATTACGATATCATCGTCATCGGCGGCGGACATGCCGGCTGCGAGGCAGCATCGGCAGCCGCACGATTGGGTTCGCGCACGCTGCTGCTGACGATGGACATGACGAAAATGGCCTCAATGTCGTGCAATCCGGCAGTAGGAGGAGTAGCTAAAGGACAGATTGTCAGGGAGATAGACGCACTTGGCGGACAAATGGGGCGCATTACCGACCTCACTTCCGTCCAGTTTCGGATGCTGAATCGTTCGAAGGGGGCCGCCATGTGGAGTCCGCGCGCGCAATGCGACAAGACCCGCTTCTCCGAAGAGTGGCGCCACACGCTCGAGAACACCCCGAATCTCTACATCTGGCAGGATGCCGCCACCGAACTGCTCTTCGATCCGCTGGATCCGGAAGCCGGGAGTTGCCACCCCGCGACGGCCGGTACGGCCCGACAGGAGACGTCGAAAAACACACCGACGCCGGATGCGGAAGCCTCCCGCAAAGAGCCCTTCGCCCACGGTCAGAAATGGCGGATCCGCGGCGTAAAGACCCGCTTGGGCGTGGAGTTCAGCTGCCGGGCGGTGGTCCTGACGGCGGGGACCTTCCTCGAGGGGATGATGCACTGCGGCGGCGCCCATGCCGAGGGGGGCAGGGCCGGCGATGCCGCCTCACACGGCATCACGGCAAGCCTTGTCGGGATCGGCTTCGAGACCGGCCGCATGAAGACCGGCACCCCGGCCCGACTCGACGCCCGAACGATCAATTTCGAGATTCTCGAGCCGCAATATGGCGATGAAAATCCCTCGAAATTCTCCTTCTCGCCCGAGACCGAACCGGTCCGCGATCAGCTGCCCTGTTTTCTGGTCTACACGAGCCCCGAGGTACACGCCATTCTGCGGTCGGGATTCGACCGTTCGCCGCTCTTCAACGGGACGATTCACGGCATCGGACCGCGCTATTGCCCCTCGATCGAGGACAAACTGCGGACCTTTGCCGACAAGGATCAGCACCAGCTTTTCCTCGAACCCGAAGGCCGGTCGACGAATGAATACTACCTGAACGGTTTCTCGTCGTCGCTGCCGTGGGAGGTGCAGTGGGAGGCGCTGCACCGCATCGAAGGGTTCGAGGATCTGCACATCTACCGCCCGGGCTACGCCATCGAATACGACTATTTTCCGCCCACGCAGCTCTACCATTCGCTCGAAACGAAGCTTGTTTCGGATCTCTATTTCGCGGGGCAGGTCAACGGAACGACCGGCTACGAAGAGGCCGCGGCGCAGGGACTGATGGCGGGAATCAATGCCCACCGTTCGCTGGAGGGGGAGGAGCCGATCGTCCTGAAACGCGACGAAGCCTACATCGGCGTGCTGATCGACGACCTGGTGACGAAGGGGGTCGACGAACCATACCGGATGTTCACCTCGCGGGCCGAGTATCGGATCCTGCTCCGACAGGACAATGCCGATCTTCGGCTGACTCCGCTCGGACACGAAATCGGACTGATTTCGGAAAAAAGATACGCCCATTTCGCTCGAAAAAAACAACTCGTAGAATCGCTTGTAGCCTTCGCCCGTGAACTGAGTGTCAAAGCAGCCGAAATTTCAGACTATCTGAAATCGGTCGGATCGGAGCCTTTGACGCAGGGTCGGAAGCTCCATGACATACTGATGCGCAACAATGTGACGATCGAATCGCTGAAGGTGGTGCTTCCGAAACTTCGCCGATTCATCGACTCGCACGAGATCGATGCCGAGATCATCGAGGAGGCGGAGATTCAGATCAAATATAAAGGGTACATCGAACGAGAAAAATTCATTGCCGAAAAGCTGCACCGACTGGAAAACATTCGCATTCCGGACGAATTTGACTTTTTCTCGATGCACTCGCTGACGATCGAAGCCCGCCAGAAGTTAAGCCGAATCCGGCCAAAAACGATCGGACAAGCTTCGCGGATACCGGGTGTTTCGCCGGCCGACGTAAATGTTTTACTGATAAAATTCGGCCGATAGATAGAAATTCATTCCCAGTGTTCCACGTGGAACACTGAAACAAAGACAAAAAAGAGTGTTCCACGTGGAACATTCGAAGAGGATCACGAAAAAGTGGTCCTCTTTTTTATGTCGAACCACGGCAAGAAGGGTGGTGGTGGAGAGGAAAATGGAGATGAAGAGGAAAAAAGAAGAGTGAGGAAGATAGAAAAGCTATCAAATAATTCGACTGAAAGTAATAGAGAAATCAAAATAGAATGTAGCTTGCATTTCCACGTTTTTCCAGAAAAAGGCAAAAAAACAAAATCCAGCTAAAACTTTTGGACAAAAACAGAGACATAAAAGAAGAAAAAAAGGCCGAACGAGAAAGACGAGATGAAAGGATAACACGCATAGAGACGGCATCGAGGAGAAGGAAAAATAAAGAAAATCATCAATATTTAACCGATATGAACGGTCAACGATTACAGGCCGGAAGAGTTCATCAACAACAGGAAGATGTTCGTTGAGTCGGGGTGGAATCTCCGGAAATAGGATGACCTCCGATACGGGTGGCATCGCGTTGTGCTACGGTATCTACTCATCGCCCAATGCCTATTTCATCAACAATATATTCAGAACGGAACAACAAGAAAAGAAATAACACTAAAAAATTTAGATAAATAGAAACGAAGAGGCACAAAATAAAACAAGTAAGGACAGACGGCCAATAAAAAAGTCCTCTCCGGAAAAGAGAGGACTTGAAAGATCAGAAATTAAATTTTACTGTTTCAGCAAGAAAACAGAAAATTTAAAGGTTTAAAGGACTAAAAATCGAGTAAAAAAATCGATTGCGAGAATGCGATATTTAGAGGACGATCGTACACCAGCCGTATTTATCCTTAGCACGACCATACTGAATATCCTGCAGAGAGGTGTAAAGTTTCATGCAGGTCTTGCCGACCTCTTCGCCGTAACTATACGACTCGCCGGTCTGCATGTCGTAAATATAGCCGATCGGAGAGATCACGGCAGCCGTACCACAAGCACCGCACTCCTCGAACGTCGAGAGTTCCTCGACGGGAATATGACGCTCCTCGACCTCGAGACCCATATCGCGAGCCAGCTGACGGAGGCTCTTGTTGGTGATCGAAGGCAGTACGGAGGACGATTTCGGCGTAATATACTTGCCATCCTTTATGCCGAAGAAGTTGGCAGCACCACACTCCTCGATATACTTGTGCTCGGCCGCATCGAGATACATGATGTTCGAATAGCCCATTTCATGGCCTTTTTCACCCGAGAGAAGGCTGGCGGCATAGTTGCCACCTACCTTTACATCACCCGTACCACGCGGCGCAGCACGGTCCTGTTCACGATCGATAGCGACACGGATCGGTTTGATTCCCGATTTGAAGTAGGCGCCCACGGGCGAGCAGTAGACGATCAACAGGGCATCCTTGGCGGGTTTTACACCCAAACCGGCCGTCGTTCCGAACATCACGGGACGCAGATACAACGATGCACCCGTACCGTAAGGGGGAATAAAACGCTCGTTGCGCTTGACGACCTCGATGCAGGCATTGACGATCATCTCCTCCGAGGGAACGGGCAGGCAGAGACGTTTGGCCGAGGACTGCATACGACGGGCATTCTCCTCGACGCGGAAGAGACGAACCTTGCCATCGACACCCCGGAAGGCCTTCAGTCCCTCGAAGAGTTCGATACCATAATGCAGACACGATGCCGACATGTGCATCTTAATGTACTCGTCGTCGGTCACGATCATGTCACTCCACTTGCCATCGGTGAAGATGTAGCGGACGTTGTAATCCGTTTTGCGATAGTCGAAACCAAGCGCACTCCAATCCGTATTTTCCATATCTAATCAGTTTTAAGGATTTTTTACTCCAAAAATAAATCAAAAATTCGCGGGCTTATCCGACAATCGCACCATTGTTGGTCACATCGCCGGGCTGCAGCAAACGCAGTTTTCCGGAAGCATCCTCGGCCATCAGGATCATGCCCTTGGAGAGGATACCCTTCAATTCGCGGGGAGCCAGGTTGACCAAGACGAGCACCTGTTTGCCGACCAACTCCTCGGGCGAGAAGTGTTCGGCGATACCCGAAACGATCTCGCGCTTGTCGATACCCGTATCAACGGTCAGCTTGAGTAACTTCTTGGTCTTGGCCACCTTTTCGGCCGCCAGAATCGTCGAAACGCGGATATCCATCTTCTGAAAATCGTCAAACTGAATCGTATCTTTCTGAGGTTCAACGTGTTGCGCTGCTTCAGCGGCCATATTGGCAGCCTTCGTGGCAGCCAGTTTGTCCAACTGACGCTGAATGACGTCATCCTCAATCTTCTCGAAGAGGAGCACGGGTTCGCCGATCTCATGGCCGGCCGGAATGAGATCCGTGGCACCGAGACGTTCCCAACCGAACTTGTCGACGGCAAGCATCTTCAGGATCTTGGCCGACGAGAAGGGCATGAAGGGCTCGATGGCGATAGCGGTATTTGCCGTGATCTGGAGCGCCACGTAGAGGATCGTTTTAACGCGCTCGGGATCGGTTTTGATCACCTTCCAGGGCTCCGTATCAGCCAGATATTTGTTGCCGATACGTGCGACATTCATGGCATCCTTCAACGCCTCACGGAAGCGGTAGTTCTCGATATTGGCTTCGAGCGAAGCCTTTACGGCAGCCACGTCTTCGATCGTCTGCCGGTCGTAATCGGTCAGCTCGCCGCAAGCGGGCACACGTCCGTTGAAATACTTTTTCGTGAGGACCAGAGCACGGTTGACGAAGTTGCCGAGAATAGCAACGAGTTCGTTGTTGTTGCGGGCCTGGAAATCCTTCCACGTGAAGTCGTTGTCCTTGGTTTCGGGGGCATTGGCGCAAAGCACGTAACGCAGCACATCCTCCTTGCCGGGGAAATCCTCGAGGTATTCGTGGAGCCATACGGCCCAGTTGCGCGACGTGGAGATCTTGTCGCCCTCAAGATTGAGGAACTCGTTGGCCGGAACATTCTCGGGGAGGATGTAACCGCCGTGAGCCTTCAACATCGACGGGAAGACGATGCAGTGAAAGACGATGTTGTCCTTTCCGATGAAATGGACGAGTTTCGTGTCCTCCGACTTCCAATACTTCTCCCAATCGGGCGTAAGATCCTTTGTAGCAGATATATAGCCAATCGGAGCATCAAACCATACATAGAGGACCTTTCCCTCGGCGCCCTCGACCGGCACGGGGATACCCCAATCCAGGTCGCGGCTCACGGCACGGGGCTGGAGACCGCCGTCGAGCCAGCTTTTGCACTGCCCGTAGACGTTCGATTTCCACTCCTTGTGGCCCTCGAGGATCCACTGGCGGAGGAAACCTTCGTATTCGTTGAGCGGGAGATACCAGTGCTTCGTTTCGCGCTTAACGGGGACAGAGCCCGAGACGGCGCTGTGGGGTTCGATCAGTTCGTCGGGCGAGAGGGTCGAACCGCACTTCTCACACTGATCGCCATAGGCGCGGTCGTAGCCGCACTTCGGGCACGTACCGACGATGTAGCGGTCGGCGAGGAACGTCTTGGCCTCCTCGTCATAATACTGCATCGAGGTCTTCTCGATGAACTTGCCGTCATCATAGAGCTTGCGGAAGAAATCCGAAGCCGTCTTGGCGTGGGTCGGGGAGGAGGTTCGCGAATAGATATCGAACGACATGCCGAGTCCCTCGAACGACTTCTTGATCAGTTCGTGGTAACGGTCGACGATCTGCTGGGGCGAAACGCCCTCCTTGCGGGCCTTGATGGTGATGGGCACGCCGTGTTCGTCGGATCCGCAGACCGAGATCACGTCGCAACCCTTCAGACGCAGGTAACGGGTATAGATGTCCGAAGGTATGTAAACTCCCGCCAGGTGTCCGATATGGACGGGGCCGTTGGCATAGGGGAGCGCGGAGGTAACGAGATATCGTTTGAACTCTTTAGCCATAAACAGGTAGAATATTACTAATTTCTGTCAAAAGTACGAAATTTTAAGGGATTCCCACACGAAAAGGCGAATATTTGTAACCCGCGGCGGGAAAAAGCGGAGAACGGCACGATCCGGGGAACGACACCGTCGCCCGGGACCGGAGAGCACCCGCATAAAAAACCGGAGAGCGCACGCATAAAAAAGGGTGCCCCCACTGCGAGGAGGGGACACCCGAAACGGAATGTAAGCGCGCCTTATTCGAACTGGAGTTCGTGGAGCAGCCAACCGGCACCGGCGAACTTGTCGACGATGAAGAGCACGTAGCGGACATCGACGGCGATCGTACGCTGCAGTTCGGGTTCGAAGGCCACATCGCCCGACATGGCCTCCCAGTTTCCGTCGAAGGCCAGACCGATCAGCGCACCGCGGCCGTTCAGGACGGGCGAACCGGAGTTGCCGCCCGTGATGTCGCAGTTGGCCAGGAAGGCCACGGGCATCTCACCCTTCGCGTTGGCATATCGCCCGAAGTCCTTGGCGGCATAGAGCTCCTTGAGTTTCTCGGGAACGAAGAACTCCTGGGGGTTCTTCGGATCCTCCTTCTCCATGACACCCTTCAGCGTCGTGTAGTAGTTGTACTCGATGCCGTCGGCGGGCGAGTAGGGCAGCACGTTGCCGTAGGTCAGACGGATCGTGAAGTTGGCATCCGGGGCCCAGGCCTTGCGGGGCTGCTGCAGCATCAGACCGGCTATGTACTTGCGGTGCCCCTCTTCGTAACGCTCCGTGGGCTCCTTGGTCACTTCGGAGAGCTTCTTGTAGAGGGTCATAACCGAACCGGCAAGCTCCGTGGCGGGATCAGCTGCAACCTTCTCCGGCGAGTAGTTCCCGACCAGAGCCAGCGCCTTGTCGCGGGAGGCGAAGATCGAGTTGTCGTAGAGGTAGTCGACATAGGCGTCGATGTCGCCGCCGAAACGCTTGTCGACGACGTCGGCATAGAACGACGGCAACTCCTTCATGTTCTCGCGGGCGATCGTCAGCATGCGCTTGGCCACCTTGCGGTCCGTAGCGGGGTTGTAGTCCTTGTACCACTCGATGAGAGTTTCACGGGCCTCTTCGGGATTTTCGATCTTCTCGCGGGGCATCATGCTCTTCATGTCGATGAACGAGCGGACGGGTGTCAGCAGTTCGACGGCAGCCAGGAAGGCCTCCGACAGATACTGACGCGTGGCATTGACCGCCGAGAGCTCCTCGACGGCCGAGCGGATCTTTCCGAGCGCATCGACGTATCCCTCCTGGGGCAGGGTATTCTTCTCGGCCCAGGCCTGGAACGAAGCCTCCTGCGCCTCCTTGCGGGCCTTTACATCGAGTTTCTCGATGCCGCGCGACATACCGATCGAATTCTTCCAGTAGTTCGACGAACGGGCGTATTTCGAGGCATACTGAATGCGGACGGCATCGCTGGCGACCATGTCCTTCCAGAGGATGGCCTGACGCTCGCCGCGGATGAAGATGCGCTGCGGGTTTTCGACCTTCAGCAGGTTGTCGATCTCGTACGAGGTGGCATAACGCTCGGTCGAACCGGGGAATCCCATGATCATGGCGAAGTCGTTCTCCTCGACGCCGTCGAGCGAGATCTTGAGGAACTTGTCGGCCTTGTAGGGGACATTCTCGGGCGAATAGTCGGCCGGACGGTTGTCCTTGCCGGCATAGACGCGGAAGATCGAGAAATCGCCCGTATGACGCGGCCACATCCAGTTGTCGGTGTCGCCGCCGAACTTGCCGATCGACGAGGGGGGCGTGCCGACCAGACGCACGTCCTTGTAGACCTCCATGACGAAGGCGAAGAACTGGTTACCGCCGAAGAACGACTTGACGGAGATCTCCATGCCGGGGTTCTCGTCGCGGAGGCGTTTCTTGAGGGCCTGGATGTTTTCGCGCGTAATGCGGTCATACTCCTGCTGCGAGGCGATCGAGGGGACGTTACCGAGGATCTCGGGAGTCACGTCGGCAATCTTGCGCACGAAACGCACCTCGAGTCCGGGAGCGGGGAGCTCCTCGGCCTGCGACATGGCCCAGAAACCATACTTCAGATAGTCGTGCTCGACGCTCGACAGCTGCTGGATCGAGGCATAACCGCAGTGGTGGTTCGTAAAGAGGAGGCCTTCGGGCGAGACGATCTCGCCGGTGCATCCGCCGCCGAAGACGACGATGGCATCCTTGAGCGAGGAGTGGTCGATGCTGTAGATCTCCTCGGCGGAGAGCTTGCATCCGCGCTCCTTCATGTTCTTGATGTTCATCTTCTGAAGGTAGGGCAGCAGCCACATACCCTCGTCGGCCGCAGCGGAGAACGTCACGCACACCGCTGCGAGCAGGGTCAGGATTTTCTTCATGAATCGGTTCAAATAACGAATGAGTGAAACTTGTTTGTCAATCTTTTATACGTTTGCATTTGCCGCTCGTTGCGAGGATGTCGAGGCGCAGGATTTCGGTCCTATGGAACGACTTTTCGGCATACGACAGCCCGCGTTCCAGATCCTCCGGGGAGTACTTTCCGAGCAGGAGCCGCAGGGCACGCCAGCGCTCCGCCTCATCGAGTCCGCGCACGGCCCGGGCACGGATAACAACGCTCTCGTAGGCCGTGGTGAACTTCCCGGGGAAGACCTCCGTCCGCCCCACGACGCAGAACGACACCTCCGGCACGCGGTCCACGCAGCGCAACTTGCGCCCCTCCGTGGCACAATGCACGTAGATGGCCCCCTCGCCGTCCCAGACATAGCTCACCGGGACGCCGTAACCGCCCCCCTCCTCGGCCTGCATCGAGAGGACGCCGTACTCGCCGCAGCGCAGCAGTTCACGGGCCTGCGTCTCATCGAGCAGCCGGTCGCGGCGGCGCACCGCCGTATTGTCGAATTTCAACAGCGACTCCATGGCTCAACGGATGGCGATCATGTTGCGGATCGAACGCTCGGCGGCACGCCGCACCTGCTCGTCGAGCTGAATCTCGGGGGACTCGTTTTCGAGGCAGGCGCAGATATTCTCGAGCGTCACCATCTTCATGTACTTGCAGTTGTTGCAGCCGCACGTCTCGTCGTCGGGCGGTGCCGGGATGAAGTGCTTGTCGGGGTAGCGGCGCTGCATCTCGGCGAGGATGCCGGCCTCGGTCACGACGATGAACTCCCTAGCGTCGCTGCGTCCGCAGTAGTCGAGGATGCCGGCCGTCGAACCCACATAATCGGCCACCTCGACGATATAGGCCCGGCACTCGGGGTGGACAACCACCTTGGCACCAGGATGCTCGCGCTTGAGCTGGAGGAGCTTTTCGAGCGAGAACTCCTCGTGGACGTGGCAGGCGCCATCCCAGAGCACCATGTTCCGACGCCCGGTCAGCTTCTGGATGTAGGAACCCAGGTTGCGGTCCGGGGCGAAGATCAGCGGCTGGTCGGCGGGCAGCGACTCGACGACCTTCAGGGCATTGGACGACGTGCAACAGATGTCCGTCAGGGCCTTGACCTCGACCGTCGTATTGACATACGAGACCACCTTGTAGCCGGGGTAGCGGGCCTTGAAGGCGGCGAAATCCTTCGCATCGCACGACTCGGCGAGCGAGCACCCCGCCTCGGGGCAGGGGATGAGGACCTTCTTGTCGGGGCAGAGGACCTTGGCGGTCTCGGCCATGAAGTGGACCCCGGCGAAGAGGATGATGCGGGCATCGACCTGCTGCGCCTGGACCGACAGGGCGAGCGAGTCGCCCAGGAAGTCGGCCACGGCCTGCACCTCTGGGGTCGTATAGTAGTGGGCCAGGATCACGGCCTGCTTTTCGCGTTTGAGCGCTTCGATGCGGCGGGTGAGTTCGGCGGAGTTATCGACGTTCATTTTTTATTTTATTCCTTTAATAATTTTAATAAATAAGAAACAAGAATAAATAATATAGCTGTTGATACTGTTTACAACTTCGGCTGTTATTCGGCTATCAACACTTTTTCCCGTTGTTTGCAGTTGTTTTCTCTTCCAACCCGTTGAACAGCAGGAATCCGGAGAAACAATCAACAATTGTTGACAAGGGTTTTCGACAATTCAACAGTCCGATTTTGTCAACATTCGGGGGCGGATAACGGCGGAAACCACGGCGAAAAACTTTTTATAAAAATTTTTGGTTTCGGCGGTTTTCCGTATATACCTGCAACGATTCCCGAAAAGCAAGTTTTTCATCCCCCGACTTGTTCTTTTTTTTCATCGATTGTTAAACCGGTTGTTGACAACTTTTCAACGGCTTTTCATCACCTTGCTGACAATCTTTTCGGCGATTGCCCGGTAGCGCTCCTCGACCTCGGGATGGGTGGCCACGGCCGGTCGACCCTCCTCGGCCCCCTCCATAATCGACTGTACGATCGGGATTTCGCCCAGGAAATCAACGCCGCTCTTCTCGGCATAGGCCCGCGCGCCGCCCCGTCCGAAGAGGTAGTAGCGGTTCTGCGGCAGCTCGGCCGGGGTGAACCACGCCATGTTCTCGATGATGCCGGCGACGGGGATATTGACATTCTCGTTGCGGAACATCTCCACGCCGCGCACGACGTCGGCCACGGCCACCTGCTGCGGCGTGGAGACGATCACGGCGGCATCGATCTTCAGTTCGCCGATGATCGACAGATGGACGTCGCCCGTTCCGGGGGGCAGGTCCGCCAGCAGGAAGTCGAGCGTTCCCCAGCGCGTCTGGTGAATCAGTTGCTTGAGGGCGCTCACCGCCATGGCGCCGCGCCACAGCAGCGCATCGTTCGGTTTGATGAAGAAGCCGATCGACATCAGCTTGATATCCATCGACTCGGCCGGGAGGATGTGTTCGGCCCCCTCTTCGACGACAGCCTCGGGCATGAAGCCCTCGACGCCGAACATCTTGGGCTGCGACGGGCCGTAGATGTCGGCATCCAGCACGCCGACGCGGAAGCCCATGTTGCGCAGGGCGATGGCCAGGTTGGCCGTGACGGTCGACTTGCCGACGCCGCCCTTTCCCGAGGCGACGGCGATGACGTGGGCGATGCCGCCCGTCGTGGTCGAGAGTTTGGGTTCGGGACGCGGGGCGGCACCCCCCTCCTTGATCACGACGAGGACCTCCGTTCCGGGGAAGGCCTCGCGCAGCAGCGTCTCGGTCTGGTTCTTGATCTTCACGGCGAAGGGGTCGCGCGGTTTGGCAAAGCGCAGCACGACGGTCACCTTTCCTTCGGCCGTGGCGAGGTGTTCGATGAAGCCGCTCGAGACGAGATCCTTGCCGGTCTCGGGGTGGATGATCGTGGCGAGCAGTTGTCTTATTTTTTCTTCCATAAACGCAGTGTGTTGCAATTTCTGCAAAGATAACGCATATTTTCAGGATTCATATATGGTAGTCCGATTTATTTTATCGAGAAACGATAAATTTTATTTGTTTTTCGTAAAAAATGGTTATCTTTGCATAGAGAATCCGGTAGGTGGAGTGACCGGGGCGTGTAAACGGGTAGGCGGCGGGCGGAAATCTGCCGGATGAAAAGGGCGGCCGGAGTGTTCAAAACCGCGTTGAAAAGTCCCGGATTCCGGGCGTAACGACCGGAATGAGGAGGAGCCCCCGGGTGGCGAAAATCCGGTTATCCACATGTTGACAACTTGTCAATTCCCTGTATCTGAGCGTGCTGCCCGGTTATCAACGATTTTATGAACATATATGTAAACACGATACTATGAATTTTGGAAAAACCTTTCTGGCCGGATTGCTTGCCGTGGTGGCGGGTATGGCCCTGCTCTTCTTTTTCGGCTTCATGCTGCTGTTCGGCATCGCCGCAACGTTTGAAAAGAGCGTGACCGTTCAGCCCGAATCGATCCTCAAGATCGACCTTTCGGAGATGTTGACCGACGCTCCGTCGACCGATCCGCTGGCGGGGCTCGACGTGCGTACGCTGCAGGCAACTCCGCAGCTCCCGCTTCTCAAGGCGCTGCGCACGATCGAAACCGCTGCCGCCGATGAGCGCATCAAGGGCATCTACCTGCGTCTGAACGGTACGGGCGGGGTCGAGGGTACGGCCATCCTCGAGGAGCTGCGCGAGGCGCTCGAGGCGTTCAAGCTCAGCGGCAAGTTCATTGTGGCCTACAACGAGACCTACTCCCAGGGGGGATACTACCTGGCTTCGGTGGCCGACCGTATCTATATGCAGCCCCAGGGCGGTCTCGACTGGACGGGTCTGGTCTCGAACGTCACCTTTTACAAGGGGCTGCTCGACAAGCTGGATCTCAAGATGGAGGTCTTCCGCCCGACGGCCTGCAAGTACAAGAGTGCCGTCGAGCCCTTTATCCTCGACCGCATGTCGCCCGCCAACCGCGAGCAGATGCAGCAGCTGGTCAACTCGATGTGGGGGACCATCTCGGGTGACGTCTGCCGTTCGCGCGGCATCGATCCGGAGGAGATGCGCCGCATTACGGACAACCTGGAGGTGACGCTGGCCGACGAGGCGCTGAAGTACGGCTTTGTCGACGGACTCCTCTACGAGGATCAGATGAACGACGTCTTTGCCGAACTGGGTGTCGAGCCCGATGGCGACACCTATCGCTTCATCACCCTCGGCGAGTACGCTTCGCAGGTGGGTGTCGATCTGAAGAATCTCTCGGCCGATCAGGTGGCGGTGGTTTATGCCAGCGGCCAGATTGTCGACGGCGAGGGCTACGGCCGCGAGATCTACGGCAACACGCTGGCCGCCACGCTGGCCGACGTCCGCCGCAACGACAAGATCAAGGCCGTCGTGCTGCGTGTCAACTCCCCGGGCGGCAGTGCCCTGGCTTCGGACATCGTATGGCGTGAGATGGAGCTGCTGCGTGCCGAGAAACCGGTGATCGTCTCGATGGGCTCCTATGCGGCCAGCGGCGGTTACTATATCTCCTGCCCGGCCGACGTGATCGTCGCTGACCGGCTGACGCTGACCGGTTCGATCGGAGTCTTCGGCATGATTCTCGACCCGCACGATGCGCTGAAGAACAAGCTCGGCATCACGGTCGACGGCGTGCAGAGCAATGCCGAATCGGATCTTATGGGCAAGGGGTCGCTGAGCCCCGTGCAGCGTGCGATGATCCTGCGCGGTGTCGATCAGGTCTACACGACCTTTACGAACAACGTCTCCGAGGGGCGCAACCTGCCGATCGAACGCGTGCTGGAGATTGCCGGCGGCCGGGTATGGTCGGGTGTAGACGCGCTGGAGATCGGACTGGTGGATGCCTGCGGCGGTCTGAAGATGGCCATTGCACAGGCTGTGGACAAGGCCGGTCTGGGCGAGAATTACCGCATTGTCGAGGTGACGGATCAGCCGACGGGGCTGGCCGCACTGCTCACGAATTTCGGCATGAGCCTGCGTGCGGCCTTTACGCGTTCGGAGCTGGGCGGCATGATGAAGGAGTACGAGGCGGTTCGCGAGGCATTGAGCCAGCAGGGCGTGGTGATGTATTCGCCCTACCGGGTTGAATTGCGATAAGGCTGTTGAAAACTTGTTAGCTTTTGTGTTGAGATAGGAACGGGCGTCTTCCCACGAGGGAGGACGCCTGTTTTTCGGTTTGTTGCGGCACCAGCTTCTCACTGGGGGATCCTGGAGTCGGAACGGCTGCTGTCTGAACCGATCGGAGCCCGTTTTCGGTGCCGCCCGATTCTCGAATCTTCCTACATTCTCCCCTTGCGGAGTGGTTGTTGGCTGCCCTCGTTTCGTTTGGTCTGCATGGCACCCTTTCCGGTTGTTCCCGATCGGGCCGGTTCTCCTACCCAGCCTTGTTAAAAACGCTTGTCGGCCGCCAGGCGGCGGTATTGCGAAGGGGTGATACCCTTGAGTTGACGGAACGAGCGCGAGAGGTTCTTGATGTCGGAAAAGCCCGCCGCGGAGGCCGCCTCGGAGATGCTCATCCCCTCGTCGAGCAGTTGGGTCACCCGTTCGATCCGGACCCGGATGACATAGTCGTAGATCGAGGTCTCCATGCTCTTCTTGAACCGTGTCTCCAGCAGCCGGCGTGAGAGCGGTACCCGAGCCACGAGCTCCTGCACCGAAATCTTGCGGTTGATGTTCTCATGGATGTATTTCAGGACCTCGGCAATGTGTGGATCGCTGTGGGCGTAGATGTCGGTCGATTGGCGGGTGATGATGTGCGTGGGCTGCACCATCACATCTTCGGGACGCTGTTCGGGGTGGTGGAGCAGGTGGTCGATCAGCCGGGCGACGTCGTAGCCTCCCTGCTCGACCGACTGGTTGAGCGACGAGAGGTTCGGTTCCGAGAGACGGCAGATCGTCTCGTCGTTGTCGACTCCCAGCACGGCAATGTCGTCCGGAATGCGGAGCCGGTCGCCACCGCTCAGATGGCAGGCTTCGGTGATGTGGTAGGCCTGGTTGTCGTCGCAGGCCATGATGGCAACCGGTTTGGGCAGCGATTCGAGCCACGTGATGAGCTGCAGCGAGTCGTAGTACCACAGGTCGTTGACCCGTTTGCTGCGCAGGGCCGAGAAGGTGAACGAGGGGTTGCTGGCGGCAATCGTCTCGCGAAAGCCCTGGCAGCGCTCGTCCGACCAGACGACATCACGTGTGCCGTAGAAGGCGAAGTGGCGGAAACCCTTGCGGATGAAGTAGTCGGCGCACATCTTTCCGGCCAGCGTGTGGGGGCCGGTTATGTTGGGAATCGAGTCGAAACGCTCTTTAAAATCCTGTGCGATGGCGATGATGCCGTTCCGGGCGAAGAGTTCGACGGGATCCGAATTGTAGAACTGTCCGATGACGGCATCGGCGTGCATCTTCTTGGCCCAGTCGACGACGGTCTGAATACCCGATTTGTCGCGGATCGAGAGGGGCAGGCGGCTCAGGCTCCAGGCCTGGTGCACGTCCTGCGCATAGCGGGCGATACCGAGCAGCAGCCGCCGGGCGTAGGCTTCGGAGAAGTCGGTCAGAAAGATGATTCGTGCCATGATCGGTTGTTGTGACGGATAAAGGTACCCCTTTTTTGGGAAAAAACGATTTTTGTTTTGAAAAAAGTAACCGTTTTGAAACGCTCTTTTCGTGTGAATGAGATCAAATCGTGTCTGAATGTGCGATTTGCGCAATTTGAGGATATAAAAACGTAAATCAGTATCAGAAGGCCCTGTCTAAACTTTATTTTTGTATAAATAAAATTTGAAGCCCCCTTTTTTATCGTATAAGAGTTGTATTTTTTAATTTATTTAATAATAAAATCCTGACCTTAATAATAAAGAGATGGAACCCCAGATGCGATTACGAATTGCTGACCAACAAAAAACTGCACTCATTTAAAACCATTATGCGATGAAAAAATTAGTCCATGCTTGTGCGTGCCTGCTCGTGGTATTGCTTCTGATACCGGTGGGTACGTTTGCACAAAGTTTTACGGTTTCGGGAACGGTCTCCGACAAGAACGGAGCCATTGTCGGAGCCAGTGTGCTTGTGAAGGATACGACGATCGGTGTCTCGTCGGACGCAACGGGTAACTTCGAACTGACGATCCCCGGTACGCAGGCCGTGCTCGAGGTGTCGTTCATCGGTTACAAGACGCGCGAGGTGGCCGTCTCGTCGACGGTTACCCACGTCAATGTCCTGCTCGAGGAGGATGCCCAGCGGCTTGAGGATGTCGTGGTGCTCGGTTTCGGCGCCTCGGCCCGTCGTGCCGACCTGTCGACTTCGGTCGGCGTGCTTGAGAATGTCGAGTCGAACAAGACCCGTCCGGTCACCTCGACCGAGAGCATGCTCCAGGGCCAGATCCCGGGCGTAACGATCGTCGCCCAGGGCGGTGACCCGACCTCCACGCCGTCGGTGACGGTCCGCGGTGTCGGTTCGCAGTCGGGCGAGAACGTGCTGTGGGTGGTCGACGGTGTGCCGGGCGCCCCGCTCAACATGAATGATATCGAGTCGATCGTCATCCTGAAGGATGCCGCCTCGGCCGCCATCTACGGTGCCCAGTCGGGTGCTGCCGGCGTTATCCTGGTGACCACCAAGAAGGCCAAGAGCGGAGCTCCCTCGGTGACCTACGAGGGCAATTTCGGTGTCCGCACGGCCACCAACCTGCCGCAGTCGCTCACCGTCGACGAGGAGCGTCGCGTACGTGAGGCTTCGCTGGCGGTCAACGGCGCCCAGCTGCCTGCGGCGTGGAATTCGCCCGAGATGTCGCAGACGCGTACCGACTGGATCGACGAGATCTTCCGCACGGCCATCTACCAGCGGCATCAGGTTTCGGTGCAGGGCGGTACGAAACGCCTTTCGAACCGACTTTCGTTCAACTACAACGATGATGAGGGTACGCTGCTGAGCACCTACAACAAGACGGCCAGCGTCCGTTACAACGGCAGCTACCGCATCAACGACTACATCACCATCTCGGAGGATGCCATGTATTCGAACAACAAGAAGCGCGGAACCAATACCGACAGCGGTTACAGCGGTGTGATCTGGCTGGCGATGTCGATGCCGCGCAGCGCCCGCGCCTACTACGATGACGGTTCGTTCGGCGGAACGTCGGAGATCGGCAGCGACGACGTGGCGGGTCTCCACGGCGACCTGATCAACCCGATCCGCCAGTTGCGCGCCCACTCGCTGATCGACAAGACGCAGAAGTTCTCGACGACGACCAACCTCTCGATCCAGAACATCCTGCCGGGTCTGAAGTTCAACAGCCGCTTCACCTACCGTGACGAGAGCAACCTCTACAAACGTTTCGATCCGATGCGTACCGAGCCCGGAAAGCCCTATCTGACCAACGAGCTCGAGTATTCGACCTATAACTTCTGGTTCTGGGAGACCGAGAACTCGCTGACCTACGACAATACCTTCGGCCGCCATACGGTGGGTGCCCTGCTGGCGACGACGGCCAACAAACAGGCCGGTCGCAAATTCAGCGTCAAGGGTACCGGCTTTGAGAACGAGGACGAGATCTACCAGTATCTGAACATGGCTGCCAACTACGAGGATCCCGCGGACAGCTACTACAGCCCCGATGCAAACGTGGCCATCGTGGGACGTCTCTCCTACAGCTTCGACGACCGCTATTTCGTCACGGCTTCGTGGCGCCGCGACTACGCCGGACGTCTCCCCAAGAACCGCAAAAGCGCCGATTTCCCGGCCGTGACCGGTGCCTGGAAGCTCTCGAGCGAGCCTTTCTTCCCGACCAACGATGTGGTTTCGATGGTTAAGCTGCGTGCCTCGTGGGGCCGCATCGGCAACCTGGGATCGATCGACTACGCCTATGGCGCCGCTACGCTCGGCATCCTCGACTACGGCTATGAGCCCGGTCAGGTCGGCAACTCGACCAACAGCAACCGTGTCTACCCGCTGGCCCGCAACTACGATCTGACGTGGGAGACCTCCGAGCAGACCGACCTCGGTGTCGATATCGACCTCTTCAAAAACCGTCTCTCGATCACGGCCGACGTCTACTGGAAGCGAACCTACGATCTGATCCAGCAGCAGACGATGGGCTGGCCCAATGCAATGGGTCTGGCCGCCCCGCTGGTGAACCTGGGCGAGATCCGCAACCGCGGCTTCGAGCTGTCGGCCAACTGGAAGGAGCAGGTCAACAAGGACTGGAGCTACTTCGTGGGCGGAAACTTCTCGATCCTGAAGAACTGGGTTTCGGACATCGGTGTGCGCAACGATGACGGTTCGAAGGCCGTGTGGACGCACAACTATGCCTTCCGCAACCTGAACAACATCTACCAGACGGCCGAGGGCGAACCGCTCTACTCCTACTATCTGATCCATTCGGCCGGCATCTTCCAGAGCGACGAGGAGGCTGCCGCCTACACCTGGACCAATCCCGAAACGGGCGAGGTGAGCCGCATCCAGCCCAACGCCAAGGCCGGTGACCTGAAGTTCGTCGACTACAACAACGATGGCAAGATCGACGCCAACGACCGCCAGTACATGGGCAGCTACATGCCGAAGATCACCTATGCCCTGACGGCCGGCTTCAGCTGGAAGAACCTTTCGTTCAGCGTGATGCTCCAGGGCGCCGCCCGCACGAAGGCCTTCAATGCCACGAAGCTCACCTATCTGAACGAGGCCGAGGGCAGCTTCAACCGTTCGCGTGAGATCCTGAACGCCTGGTCGCCGACCAACACTTCGACCAACATCCCGCGTCTGAACTCTTCGGATCCCAACGGCAACTTCACGACGGTATCCGACTGGTACCTCGAGGATGCCTCCTACCTGCGTATCAAGAACGTGATGCTTTCGTACGACCTGTCGAGTCTGCTGCGCCGCTCGAAGCATTTCGCCGACCGCAATAGCTCGCTGAGCGTCTTTGTCAACGCCGAAAACCTCTACACCTTCACCAACTATACGGGCATCGATCCCGAGGTGGGTGGTGTAGGTCTCGACAGCGGCAAGTACCCCATCTCGCGCGTCTTCTCGTTCGGCATCAACCTGACTTACTAAATCAATATAATTCAACAGGACAATGAAAACGAAACTCATAGCAATATTTGCACTTGTATCGGGGGCGTTGACGATGAATTCGTGTGCGGATTTTCTCGACGTGGTTCCCGAAGGAACCCCGAGCGAGCAGACCTATTTCGCTACGGACAAGGATGCCGAGGATGCCATCGACGCCGTCTACTGGATCTTCGGTGAGGGCGACGGCATGTGGGGCCGCGACCTCTTCTGGGAGCAGGGCTGCGGCGACGACTGCGTCTATACGAAGTCGCGCTGGTCGTCGCTCGAGACGCTCCAGTTTACCGGTGAGGAGAGCCCGATCTCCGATTCGTGGGAGTATCTCTACAAATACATCTCCTATGCACAGTGGATCGTCTCGTCGCTGCTCGAGAAGGGTGAGGAGAACCTCTCGCCCGTCGAGAGCCGTGTGCTGGGCGAGGCCTACTTCATGCGGGCATTCCTCCACTTCCACGTTGCCTACCGTCACGGTACGAAGGATCTGGGCGTTCCGTTCGAGCGTTGGGAGGACTTCCCCGGCGGCTACAACAACGAAGTCTACAAGCAGCAGGCCAGCGTTGAGGACAACTACGCGTTGATCATCTCCGATCTGGAGCAGGCCGCACGGCTGCTGCCCCTCTTCGAGACCTATACCTCGGCCGATTATGGCCGTGCCCATCGGGCCGCTGCCTGGGCGCTGATGGTGAAGGTCTACGCTTACTGGGCCTACTGGGATTCGAGCAAGTGGGCGCTGATCCCCGATCTGGTCGACAAGATCGAGAACGAGGGTGGCCGCGGGCTGCTGCCCGACTGCGCCGATCCGTTCAAGATCGAGAACAACTGGTCGAAGGAGTACATCTGGTCGGTCAACTCGATCGGCGGCACGAACCCCGGCGGCAGCGAGTTCCCGGGAGTCTGCCTGCGCAACACGGGCTGGGGATACTACAACGGCTGGGGTTCGGTCAAACCGACCCACGATCTCTACCTCGAGTATCAGAAGCATCCGGGCGACAAGCGTCTGCAGCTGAATCTGATCGGTTATCAGGACGAGATCAACACCTTCACCTTCTTCGGCAACAAGGCGATGAAGTATTCGGAGAACGGCGGTGACGCCGTGCTGTCGGGCTACTCGGTGGCCAAGTACATGGAGCCCTACACCTACGGTAACGAGGTCTTCGACAGCGAAGGTCAGCTCGATCCGACCGCAACGGCCCTGACCAACCCCCACATCTCGACCAACGGCGACTTCCCGACGACGGATCTGAACGTGCCGCTGATCCGCTTTGCGGAGATGGTGCTCTTCAAGGCCGAGGCGCTGCTCATGCAGGGTAAGAGCGGTGCCGCTGCCGAACTGAACCGCCTGACGAAGCGCGCCGGACTGGGCGAAATCTACCAGGAGGGTTCGGTGACGATGGCCGACCTGAAGCACGAGCGCCGCTGCGAGCTGGCCTTCGAGTTCACGGACCGTTTCCAGGATCTGAAGCGCTGGAACGAGACCGCGATCCTCAGCAACAAGCTCAAGGGCAATGTCCCCGACGTGGCCGGTCAGAGCGAAGGCGTGAAATGCACGGTGAAGGATATCTGGCCCGTGGGTGACGCAACGCGCAGCTATTCGGCCGCCAACCAGCTGGTCTTCCCCTATCCTCCGCAGGAGATCGTGAAGGCCGGCGGCAAGTGGAAGCAGCCGCTGAACTATTGATCAGTCACAACATGCGGAGGCGGATGTCCTGGCCGGGCAGCCGTCTCCGTTTTTTTCGCACATCGCGGCCCGATGGCCGGGACCCTGGTGACGGACCACTCCGGTACGTGTCGGAGAGAGCGTAGCGGATTGGTTTTCGCCGGTTTCGGCGCGGAGGACCGGGTAAAAATCGTATCTTTGCAGAAGCGGTAATCCGCTTTCTGAAACATCATCATGCAGTCGACCATGTCTTTGATCCGAACCCTGCTGCCGGCCCTGAGTCTGCTGGCCTTCTCCTGTGCGTCGGAGAGTTCCGACCCGCTTGTCTGTGTCGATCCCTTCATCGGAACGGGATTCCACGGACATACCTATCCCGGGGCTACCACCCCTTACGGTATGGTACAGCTCAGCCCCGATACCCGTTCGGGCGACTGGGATGCCTGTGCCGGCTACTACTACGAGGACCAAACCATCGATGGATTCTCGCACACCCACCTCAGCGGAACCGGGTGTGCCGATCTGGCCGACGTGCTGTTCCGTCCGACGATGCGCGACGAGATCAATGCCGCGGGCGAATACGCTCCAGTCCCCTTCCGCTTCACCCACGAACAGGAGCAGGCCTCGTGCGGATACTATGCCGTCTCGCTGCCCGACGAGCGGATCGATGTCGAACTGACGGCTGCCCCCCGTACCGGCGTACATCGCTACCGGTTTCACGGCGAGGGACCCCGCCGCGTGGAGATCGATATGACCCATTCGGTGGGTGAGGAGCGTCTCGAACGGTGGGAGCTCCGACCCTGCGGCGAGCGTGAGTTCTGCGGCATGCGCCTGACCCAGGGCTGGACGCCGAACCATCATGTCTGCTTCTCGGCCGCCTTCTCGGCGCCGTTCGTCGACACGAAGGTTCTCGACAGCGGGGTGGCGGTGCTGACCTTCGACGAGACGGTCGACACGCTGACCATCGCCGTCGGACTCTCGTCGGTCAGCTGTGAGAATGCCCGGGAGAACCGCCTGGCCGAGGTTCCCGAACTCGATTTCGACCGGGTACGGAGGCAGGCCGAGACGCTGTGGCGTGAGGCACTGGGCGCGGTGACCGTCACGGGCGGTACGCCGGAGCAGCGCCGCAACTTCTACACGGCCCTCTACCATACGAAACTGACCCCCAATCTGATGAGTGACGTCAACGGAGAATTCCGCCGCCACGACCAGACGATCGGCCACTTGCCCGAGGGGCAGCGCTACTATTCGACCCTCTCGCTGTGGGATACCTTCCGGGCCTGGAATCCGCTGCAGACGCTTATCGATACGACGCTGGTCAACAACATGGTCCGCAGCATGCTGGACATGTATGACTGCACGGGCGAACTGCCGATCTGGCCGCTGGCCTCGGGCGAGACCCGTACGATGATCGGTTACCACGCCGCTTCGGTGATCGCCGATGCCTGGATGAAGGGGATTCGCGGTTATGACGGCGCGAAGGCGCTGGCGGCGATGGTCCGCTCGTCGGAGATCAACGCCAAGGGGGCGGATCTCTATGCGGCGCTGGGGTATGTCCCCTCGGATGCCCGCAACGAGTCGGTATCCTGCACGCTGGAGTACGCCTACGACGACTGGACGATTGCCCGCATGGCCGAGGCGCTGGGCAACGACGAGGTGGCACGCCGCTACCGCGAACGGGCGATGAACTACGTGAATCTCTTCGACGGTTCGACGGGTTTCTTCCGCGGACGCCGCTCCGACGGCGGCTGGACCACCCCCTTCGAACCCTTCGCCACGGGGCGTGACTATACGGAGGCAACCCCCTGGCACTACCGCTTCTTCGTGCCGCACGACGTCAACGGGATGATCCAGCTGCTGGGCGGCCGCGAGGAGTTCCTCTGCCGGCTGGACAGCCTCTTCACCTTCGAATCGGACGCGATGCGCCTCGATGTCTCCGACGTCACGGGGCTCATGGGGCAGTATGCCCACGGCAACGAACCGAGCCACCACATGGCCTATCTCTACAGCTATGCCGGCCAGCCGTGGAAGACCCAGGAGCTGACGCGCCGCCTGCTCGACGAGATGTATGCCCCGACGCCCGGCGGCATCATCGGCAACGAGGATTGCGGGCAGATGTCGGCCTGGTACGTCCTCTCGTCGCTGGGTCTTTATGCGGTCTGCCCGGGCTCGAACGAGTTCGTGCTGACCACGCCGCTCTTCGAACGGGCCGTGATCCGGCTCGGTAACGGCCGTACGCTGACCGTTACGGCCAACCATCCCGAACGAAACCGCTACATCCATGCGGTCCGCTTCAACGGCGAGCCCGTGGAGGAGAACTACATTACTTACGACCGGCTGATGGAGGGGGGTGAGCTGGCCTTCGAACTGGCGGCCGAACCCGACACGACCCGCGGCACGCAGCCCGGGACGGAGCCCTACTCGCTGACCCGCGGGCGGATGGTCTCGATCCCCTGCACGACGACCGACGCCTCGCTCTTCGACAGCAGCACCTCGATCGATCTGGCCACGACAACCCTGGGCGCCGAGATCCGCTATACGCTCGACGGAACGGAACCTACGCGTGAATCGCCGCTCTACGAGGAGCCGATCTTCGTCGACCGTACGCTGACGCTGCGGGCACGGGGCTTCCTCGACGGTGCCGCTCCGAGCCGCGAACTGGTGCTCCGCGCCGTGAGGGCCCGATTCAAACCCGAGGACCGGTTGGAAAACGTGCAGCCCGGCGTCTCGTACCGCTACTACGAGGGGAACTTCTCGCGGGTGGCGGATCTGGAGGGAGAGCCCGTCGTGGAGGAGGGGGTGATGCCGGAGGTGACGATCCGCCACGCCCGGCAGAGCGACCACTTCGGATACATCTTCGAAGGGGCTGTCTACGTCATGTATCGGGGTATCTGGCAGTTCCGTCTGCAGAGCGATGACGGCAGCGTGCTGGAGATCGACGGCGAACGCATCGTCGACAACGACGGCTCGCACGCCTCCGTGGCCGCTACGGGACGGGTGGTCCTCGAGGAGGGGGTGCACCGCTTCCGGCTGCTCTATTTCGAGGATTACGAGGGCGAGGAGCTCACGTGGGAGTGGCGGGCCCCGGGTGCCGAACACTTTGAACCCGTTCCGGCCGAAGCCCTCTTTACACAGGCATCCCGCTGAATATGAATCTTAAAACCGTAAAATACCGAGAACCATGAAAAAGAGTCTGATCTTGTGGGCCGCCTCGCTGCCGCTGTTGTTTCTGACGGCATGCGGCGGTCATGAAAAAGCGGTGCCCGAGTTGAATGTCATGTCGTTCAACATGCGCTACGACAACCCCGAAGACGGGGAGAACAACTGGCAGTATCGCCGCGAACGGGTCGCCCGGGTGATTGCCGCGAACGATGTCGATCTGTTCGGCGCCCAGGAGCTGCTCGTGGGCCAGCTCAACGACCTGAAGGGGCTGCTGCCCGGCTATGCCGAGGTGGGGGTCGGACGCGAGGACGGCGCCGAGGCGGGCGAGTTCAATCCGGTCTTCTACCGTACGGACCGCTTCGAACTGCTCGACTGGGGCACCTTCTGGCTGAGCGAAACCCCCGAAGTGGCCGGTTCGAAGGGGTGGGACGGCGCCTGCGAACGGCTGGCCACCTGGACCGTGCTGCGTGACCGGGACGGCCGCGAACTCTTCTTCATCAATACGCACCTCGACCACATGGGCGAAGTGGCCCGCCGCGAGGGGGTTTCGCTGCTGCTCGGGCGGATCGATTCGCTCAGCGGCGGACGCCCCGTGGTGCTGACCGGCGACTTCAACGCCACGCCCGATTCGGAGGTCATCGCCCACGTCCTGGCCGACGGCCGGTTGCGCCACACGCGCGACGTGGCCGACGTCCGGGAGGGCGCCTCGTGGAGTTTTGCCGACTACGGATCGATCCCCGAGGCCGACCGTCAGCTGATCGACTACGTCTTCGTGAACGACGGCCTTGACGTGCCGATGTATCGCGTGCTGCCCGACACGCTCGACGGCGGCTACCTCTCGGACCACGCTCCCGTCCTTGTCAAACTGCAATACAACGCCTCGAAATGATGAAGCACCCACTGTGGAAATGCGCGCTGCTGCTCCTGCTGGCGGCTGCCGCCGTGACGGCCCGCGCCGAACGGCCGATCCGGATCCATTCGCACAACGATTATGCCCGCTGCGTCCCCTTCTACGAGGCCTATTCCCAGCAGGTGGCCTCGATCGAGGTCGACCTCTTCCTCCACGACGGGCTGCTGCTCGTTGGCCACGACGAGGAGGATCTCACGTCCGACCGGACCTTCGAGAAGCTCTACGTCGAGCCGCTGGTCGAACTCTATGCCCGCAACGGAGGCCGCCCCTGGCGCGACTCCGACGAGGAGCTGCAGCTGATGATCGAACTCAAGTCGGAGACCGACCCCACGCTGCGTGCCGTGACCGGGGTGCTCGACCGCTGGCCCGAGGTCTTCGACACGCGGCGCAACCCCCACGCCGTGCGCATCGCCGTGACGGGGCGTGTGCCGGCTCCGGAGGATTTCGACCGTTACGCCCCCTACGTGCGTTTTGACGGGGAGTGGGATGCCGACTATACGCCGGCCCAACTGGAGCGCGTGGCGCTGATCAGCGCCAATTTCCGTGCCTTCTCGCAGTGGAACGGCAAGGGCTCGATCCTCCCCGGGGAGCTGGCCCGCCTGCAGCAGGTGATCGACCGGGCGCACGCCTGGGGAAAGCCCGTCCGCTTCTGGAACGCTCCCGAGGGGACAACCTCCTACTACACCTTCTACGACCTGGGGATCGACTACTTCAATACGGACCGTCCGGAGACCTGCGCCGCCTTCTTCCGTGACTTTGCCAACAAGAATTTCCGCATCGGCGCCCACCGCGACGCCGAAGGGGGTGTCACCGGCACGAAACGCCTCGACAAGACGACGCGTAACTTCAGCGGCTTCCGCAACGACAAGCTCCAGCTCTCGGAGGGGATCGACATCTATACGCCGACCTATCGCAACGACGGCGGCCGCGGTCCGGTGCGCAACGTGATCTTCCTGATCGGCGACGGCATGGGGCTTTCGCAGATCCTCGCCGCGGCATACGCCAACCGGGGGCTCTCGACCCTGAAGATGAAGTACATCGGGCTGCAGCGCAACAACGCCCTGGGGGTCTTCACGACCGATTCGGCCGCGGGCGGCAGCGCCCTGGCCACGGGCGAGCGCCACGCCAACCGCCACATCGCGATGAGCACTGACAGCGTTCCCTACCCCTCACTGAGCGACTGGTTCTACGACCGGGGGCGTGCGGTCGGGGTGCTGACGCTGGGCAACGTCGCCGACGCCACTCCGACGGCCTTCTACGGCCATTCGGTCGAGCGCGACAACGCCGACGAACTGACCCGCGCGCTGCTGGACGGTCGTCTCGACCTGCTCTGCGGCAGCGGCATCCGCCAGTTCGAGGAGCGGCAGGACGGCGTCGATCTGATCGGCGAATTGTCGAAACGCTATGATTTCGTCCGCTCGGTCGATGCGATCAACGGGGATCGACGCCCGGTCATCTGCATCGACGAACGCATGGACGAGGCGGCCGAGGAGTCGAACCTCACGCTGCTGGCCGACGCTACGCGCGCCTCGATCGAAAAGCTGCAGCAGCGCAGCCGGAAGGGCTTCTTCCTGATGGTCGAGGGGGCCAAGATCGACTATGCCGGCCATTCGTGCTGTCTGCCCGGGTCGGTGATCGAGATGCTGAGCTTCGACCTGGCCGTGGCCGAGGCGCTGAAGTTCGCCGACAGGAACGGCGAGACGCTCGTCGTCGTCACGGCCGACCACGAGACCGGCGGCCTGGTGCTGCTCGACGGCGACGAGGATTCGGGACGCATCATGGGCCTCTACACGAGCGACGACCATACGCCGGCCATGCTCCCCGTTTTCGCCTACGGACCCGGTGCCGACCGCTTCTGCGGCGTCTACCTCAATACGGAGATCGCCCGCCGCATCCGCGAACTGACCAGGTAACGAACCGAAACCATCCGCTATGAAACGCATGATGATTGCGGCGGTGCTGGCCGCTCTGCTGACCCTGCCGGCCGCCGCCCAGGGGCTCAAGTCGGGACCCTACGAGCTCCCCTACAAGAATACCTACGTCAAGGAGGTCTTCGTCGCCGAGAACGAATACCGCACGGCCGAGCCCGAGACGATTCTCCCGCGTCCGTTCGACGAGGCGCGGCAGATCCTCCCCGCCCCCTTCTGGGAGGGGCACGACCGCGAGATCGAGATGTACTGGCACGCCTGGCGCATCGCCGTGGGCAACATCCGCCAGCCCCAGGAGGGGTCGGGATTCGTATCGCCCTACCTCGACATCGCCTACAACGGAAACATCTTCATGTGGGACATGTCCTTCATGATGATGTACGCCCGCTACGGCTACCGCTACTTCCCGTTTCAGCGCTCGCTCGACAACTTCTACGCCCGGCAGCACCCCGACGGATTCATCTGCCGCGAGATCCGCGCCGACGGCTCGGACTGCTTCGAGCGTTACGACCCCACGTCGACGGGACCCGATCTGCTGCCCTGGGTCGAGCTGATCTACTACCGTCAGTTCGGCGATACGGAACGGCTCCACCGCGTCTTCCCGGCGCTGTGCGCCTATGCCAAATGGTGGCGTCTGAACCGTACGTGGCCCGACGGCTCCTACTGGTCGAGCGGCTGGGGAACGGGCATGGACAACATGCCCCGCGTCCGCGAGGGCTATAACCCGATCTACTCGCACGGCCACATGTCGTGGCTCGACACCAATCTGCAGCAGTATCTGGTCGACGCCTCGCTGTTGCAGATCGGATTCTACATCGAACGCTGGCAGGAGATCGAGGAGATGGAGGACGAGATGAAGTTCCTGAAGCGCTATCTTAACGAGAAGATGTGGGACGAGAAGCGCGGCTTCCTCTGCGACCGCTATGCCGACGGGGAGCTCTGCCCGACGGTCGGCATCGGCGCCTTCTGGGCGCTGCAGACCGACGTGCTCGACAGCGCGCGGCTCGACCGCCTGGTGGCCCATCTGCGCGATACGGCCGAGTTCAACCGCCCGCACCGCGTTCCGTCGCTGGCCGCCAACCACCCGAAGTACAACCCCAACGGTCGATACTGGCAGGGGGGCGTCTGGCCCGGCACGAACTACATGCTCATCGACGGCCTCTGGACGAAGGGCTACCGGCAACTGGCGCAGGAGATCGCCGAAAACCACTACCGGGCGGTCTTCGAGGTGTGGAAGCGGACCGGGACCTTCTGGGAGTACTACGCCCCGGAGCGGATCGAGCCGGGATTCATGGCCCGCAAGGATTTTGTCGGCTGGACCGGACTGCCGCCCATCGCCCTCTTCATCGAGTATATCCTTGGCATCCGTTCGGACTACGCCGAACAGCGCATCGAGTGGAACATCACCCGCACCGAGTCGCACGGCATCGAGCGTTATCCGTTCGGGCCCGACGGTGTCGTCGGACTGAAGGTCCGCAGCCGCCGCTCGGCCGATGAGACCCCCGTGGTGACGGTCTCGACCAACATTCCGTTCAATCTGACGCTCAACTGGGGCGACGGTCAGCACCGTACGGTGCGCGTCGAGCGGAGCGGCGTTGTCAAACTGTAAACACGAGACGAATCATGAAACGATGGATTCTTTGGAGTTGTGCGCTGCTCATCGCTGCAGGTGTCGGACCTTTGGCGGCCCGGCCGCTGCGCTTTGCCGGTGACGGCACGTTCCGCATCGCACAGTTTACCGACATGCACCTCGACCCCGGAACACCGGAGCGGCTGGCCGAGGCCGAGAAGAGTTTTGCCCGGATCGACCGCATCGTCCGCACCGAGCGCCCCGATCTGCTCCTCTTCACGGGCGACGTGGTGACCGGACAGCCCGCCGCCGGGATGTGGCGCCGGCTGCTCGATACGCTCTCGCGGCGCGGCGTGCCCTTCTGCATCGTCCTGGGCAACCACGACGCCGAGCAGGATCTCTCGCGCCGGGAGATCGCCCGGATGGTCGCTTCGGCCCCCGGAAGCCTCAATACGTTGGATGCAACGGGTGAACTGGCCGATGTCGAACTGACGCTCGGCGGTTCGGCCCCGGAGAGGGTGGCGGCGGCCCTGTACTGCCTCGATTCGCACGACTACTCGACGGTCGAAGGGGTCGAGGGATATGGATGGTTCGACCGCCGGCAGATCGACTGGCTGCGCGACTGTTGCGACCGCCGTACGCGGGAGAACGGCGGCGAGCCGCTTCCGGCGCTGGCCTTCTTCCACATTGCACTGCCCGAATATGTCGCGGCGTGGCGGAATCCCGACAACCCCCGCATCGGACGGGCTGCCGAGGAGGAGTGCCCCGGGGCGTTGAACTCCGGAATGTTCGCCGCCATGGTCGAGACGCGCAGCATCATGGGCACCTTCGTGGGCCATGACCACGATATCGACTATCTGGTAATCGAAAAGGGAGTCTGCCTCGGGTACGGCCGCTATTCGGGCGACAACACAACCTACAACAACCTGCGGCCCGGAGTCCGCATGATTCGCCTGCAGGAGGGGAATCGGGGTTTCGAAAGCTGGATTCGCGAGGACGACGGCCGGATAGTCGACCACGTCCGGGCCGGAGAGGGTCAAATCGTGAAAATCCGATAAAAATAATCATCCGAAAATGAGAATAGGTGTTGATTTGGGAGGCACGAATGTTCGTGTCGGACTGGTGGACAAGGGGCAGATCGTACGGTTGATCAGCGAACCCTGCAAGTCGGATCGCCCCGAAGGGGAGGTCGTCGCACACATCGTTTCGCTCATCGAATCGTTGATTGTTCCCGAAGTGAAACTCATCGGGATCGGGGTTCCGTCGGTGGTCGACGCCGCGCGCGGAATCGTCTACAATGTCGTCGGCATCCCCTCGTGGCGGGAGGTGCCCCTCAAGGAGCTGCTCGAACGGCACTTCGGCATCCCGGTGTACGTGAACAACGACTGCAACTGCTTTGCCATGGGGGTCTGCCGCTACGGCGAGGCCCGCGGATTCCGCAACGTGGTCTGCGTGGCTCTCGGCACGGGTGTCGGAGCCGGCGTGGTGATCGATGACAAACTCTACTGCGGCAGCAATACCGGTGCCGGTGAGATCGGCAGCATCCCCTATCTGGACCGTGACTACGAGTACTATTGCAGCAGCCGCTTCTTCGTCGGCCGCGGTACGACCGGCAAGGAGGCCTACGACCGGGCCGTGGCCGGTGATCCCGAGGCGCTGGAGCTCTGGCACGAATTCGGCGTCCATGTCGGACGGCTGGTCATGCTGGTGCTCTATGCCTACGACCCCGATGCGATCGTCTTCGGGGGGAGCATCGCGCACGCCTTCGGCTTCTTCTGCGAGGCGATGTACGGCGAGCTGAAGCGGTTCCCCTACCCGAAGATGGTAGAGCGGCTGCAGATCCGCTGCTCGAAGATCGAAAACATCGGGCTGCTCGGAGCCTCGAGTCTGCAATGAACTGCGTGACGAATCCCGGGGTGAGGCGTCCGGAAATCCCGACGGGCGGAGGCCGGGCCGCGACGCTCCGACGGCTCGGGTCCCGGAACGATGTCCGGTCGGACTCCCGGTCGGATGCTTGGTCGGGCTTGTGGATCGGCGGCCGGTGGCTGCGGATGGCTGCAGCCGTGGGTATCGCGGTGACGCTGCTGGCGACGGGGTGCGGACGCGTGATCCGGGCCGAAAGACCCGTCGAGGTGATTCCGCGGCCCGTCGAGGTGGTCGAAGCCGGAGGATGCTTCCGGATAACGGGGCGGACGGCCTGTTCGCTGGCCGGTCTGGCGGAGGGATCGACCGGTAGCGGAACGGGTGAAGGGTCGGAGAGCGTTTCGGCAGACCGTGCGGTTGGCAAGGTGGAGTTGGAGGCCGTGGCCGCAGCGTTAGACGATCTCTTCACCCCCTGTTTCGGTCACTCCCCAAGGTGGGTGGAGCAACTTCCGCAGCGGGGCGGAATCCGCTTCGAACGGTGCGACACGTTGGCGGCGGGGGGATACCGGCTGGCGGTGCGGCGTGACGGCATCACGATCCACGCCGCGGATGCCTCCGGCGCCTACTATGCCGTGCAGACCCTGCGGCAGCTGCTGCCGACCGCGGCGCTGCATCCCGACAACCCGCTCCGCGCCGTGGAGATCCCCGAGGTGACGATCTCGGACCACCCCTGCATGGCCTATCGCGGGCTGATGCTCGATGTGGCGCGCCACTTCTTCACGGTCGACGAGGTCAAGCGTACGCTCGATCTGATGGCTCTCCACAAGATGAACGTCTTCCACTGGCACCTGACCGACGACCAGGGGTGGCGCATCGAGATTCTCCGCTATCCCGAACTGACGCGCGTCGGCTCGGTGCGCCGGCGGACGCTCATCGGCAAGGATCCCGGCGGCGAGTACGACGAATCGTGCCGCTACGACGAGACCCCCTACGGCGGTTACTACACGCAGGAGGAGATCCGCGAGGTGGTCGACTATGCGGCCCGGCGGTTCATTACGGTGATCCCCGAGATCGAGTTCCCGGGGCATGCCGTGGCGGCACTGGCCTCCTATCCGTGGCTCGGCTGCACGGGCGAGCGGTATGAGGTGCGTCAGACGTGGGACATCGACGACCGGGTCTTCTGCCCGGGACGCGAGTCGACCTTCGAATTCATCGAGGGGGTGCTCGACGAGGTGATGGAGCTCTTCCCCTCGGAGTGGATCCACATCGGCGGTGACGAGTGCCCGACGAAGATGTGGGCCCGTTGTCCGCACTGCCGCGAGCGGATGCGGACGGAACACCTCGCCGACCTGCGCGGGCTGCAGGGCTATGCCACGGCCCGCATCGAACGCTTCCTGCAGGCCCGTGGCCGGCAGCTGATCGGTTGGGACGAGATCCTCGAGGGGGGTGTGACCCCGACGGCCGTCGTCATGTCGTGGCGCGGAACCGAGGGGGGTGTGCAGGCCGCCCGTCAGGGAAACCGGGTGGTCATGTCGCCCTCGACCTACTGCTATTTCGACTACTACCAGACGCGCGATACCGCCTCCGAACCGCTGGCCTGGGGCGGTTTCCTGCCGCTCGAACGGGTCTATGCGTTCGATCCGCTCGAGGGGCTCGATCCCGGCGAACGGCGCTGCGTGCTCGGCGTGCAGGCCAACCTCTGGACCGAATACATCCCCGATTTCGATCAGGCACAGTACATGCTGCTGCCGCGGCTGAGTGCCCTGGCCGAGGTGGGCTGGAGCCTCGATCGCAGGGATTCGGCGGATTTCCGGCGCCGGCTCGACCGCCAGGCGCAGCGTTTCGATGCGCTGGGATACCGCTATGCCCGGCACGCTTTCGATGCGTCGGGGGACTCCGGAGAGAGGTGATCTCCGGCGGTATTGATACGGAACCAGGTGTCGGCTGGAGCAAGCCGGTTCGGACGATCGCGGCGACCTGCCGGAGAGTCCGGTGTCGGACGGAATGCTGCGGAACGCGTCCTTTGGCGCCATCGTGAAGGAAAACCGAAGTCGGGGAGACCGGCCTCGGTTTTTTTATTGTCTGAAGGGCTTGTGGCATGGAATTTCGGGAATTCTTGGACGGAACGGGGCGTTTTCTTGCGCCTTTTCGTATCTTTGCAATATGGCAGTAATCAGATTGACCAAGGAATTTTCGTTCGAGGCGGCGCACGCCCTCGAAGGATATGACGGCCCGTGCCGCGAAATTCACGGGCATTCGTACCGTCTCTTCGTGACGGTTAAGGGGACTCCCGAACAGAATCCCGAGAGCCCCAAATACGGCATGGTGATGGATTTCGGAATCCTCAAGCGCATCGTCAACGAGCAGATCGTCTCGCGTTTCGACCATGCGCTGGTGCTGAAGGGGTCGGAGGCCGGGCTGGAGCTCTACCGCGTGTTGTCGGCCCGCTTCGGAAACATCATCACGGTCGACTATCAACCCACGTGCGAAAACATGCTCACGGACTTTGCCGCCCGCATTGCGGCCCGCCTGCCCGAGGGGATCACGCTCCATTCGCTGCGGCTGCACGAAACCGCCACGTCGTTTGCCGAGTGGTTTGCCGAGGACAACGCCTGAGCCCTGACACCGTAACATGATGAAAAAACTCTTTCTGGTCGACGCCTATGCGTTGATTTTCAAGTATTATTACGCCTTTCTGGGACGTCCCATGCGCAACCGCGCGGGGATGAACACCTCGGTGGTGTTCGGCTTCGTGAAGTTCCTGCGCGACATCCAGAAGCGCGAACATCCCGATCTGCTGGGGGTGGCCTTCGACCCCCCCGGCGGCAGTTTCCGCCGCGAGATCTTCCCCGAATACAAGGCCAACCGCGCCGAAACGCCCGAAGATATCATCCTCTCGGTGCCCTATGTCAAACGGGTGCTCGAGGCGATGTGCATCCCGATTCTCGAGGTCGAGGGCTACGAGGCCGACGACGTGATCGGAACCCTCTCGCAGAAGGGGGCCGCGGCCGGCTATGACGTCTACATGGTGACGCCCGACAAGGATTACGGGCAGCTTGTGCGCGAACACTGCCGCATCTACAAGCAGCGCGGCTCGGAGGGGAGCATCGAGATCATCGGCCGCGACGAGATCCGCGAGAAGTACGGCATCGACGATCCGCAGCTCGTGCGCGACATTCTGGCCCTGTGGGGCGACGCCTCGGACAACATCCCCGGGGTCCCCGGCATCGGCGAAAAGAGCGCCTGCAAACTGGTCCGCGAGTGGGGAACGGTGGAGAACATCCTGGAGAATGTCGGCCGCATCACCGGCAAGCAGGGTGAGAAGATCGCCGCTGCGGCCGACAAGCTGCGGCTGGCCAAGCGGCTGACGACGATCCGGCTCGATGTGCCGATCGAGTTCCGCGAGGAGGATCTGACGGTCTGCGAGCCCCATCTGGACGATCTGCGGGCCGTCTTTGCCGAGTTGGATTTCCGGGCCTTCCTGAACGACCTGACCAATGCGGCGCCTCCCGAACCGCTTTCGGATGCCCCCCGTCAGGCGCCGCAGACCCAGCTTTCGGATGTCGCACGGGCCAAATCCGCCGCCGCCCGCCGGGCCGCCATGGCCGGGCAGGGGTCCCTCTTTGACGAACCCGCGGCTGCGGCCGGGGTTGCGGCTGTCGCGACCGCTCCGGCTGTCGGCAAGGCTGCCGCAGTCAGTCAGGGATCGCTCTTCGATGATCCGGTTGCGACGGCTCCCGGGACGATCGCTCTGGTCTCTCCGGCCGCATCGACGCCGGAGGCTTCCGCCGTGCAGGGGGCGGTTCCGGTCGGCGAACTGCAGGCCGAAGCCGGGGCGGAGCCCTTCGCAACGGCCGAAACGACGCCGCATGAATACCGGCTTGTCGAGAGTGCCGCCGAACTGCGCGAGGTGGTGGCCGTCGTGGGGCGTTACGACGAATTCTGCTTCGATACGGAGACGACCGGTCTGGACCTCTTCAACGACCGGATCGTCGGTCTGTCGCTCGCCGTCGAGCCCTTCAAGGCGTGGTACATCCCCTTCAGCATCGCCTCCACGCCGGAGTATGTGGAGATCCTCCGCCCGCTGTTCGAGGAGGAGCGCACGGCCAAGATCGGTCAGAACATCAAGTTCGACGTGATGGTCCTGCGGCAGCTGGGCATCACGGTCCGCGGCCGCTTCTACGATACGATGATCCTCCACTACCTGCTCGACCCCGAGTCGCGCCACAACATGAACGCTCTGGCCGAACGCTACCTGAACTACCGTCCGATCGAGATCGAGACGCTGATCGGCAAGGGGGCCAAACAGCTGACGATGGATCTGGTCAGCGTCGAGCGGGTCAAGGAGTATGCTGCCGAGGATGCCGACGTCACGCTGCGGCTGAAGCAGGTGCTCTATCCGATGGTCGAGCGGATCGGCATGCACGACCTCTACTTCGAGATCGAGGAGCCGATGATCAACGTGCTGGCCGACATCGAGATGGCCGGCGTGAAGATCGATACCGCGGCGCTGGCCGAATATGCCGTGGAGCTGAACCGCAAACTGGCGGAGCTGGAGGCGGAGGTCCGCACCGAGGCCGGCGAACCCACGCTGAATATCAACTCGACACGGCAGCTGGGCGAGGTGCTCTTTGCAAAGATGCGCATCGCCGAGAAGCCCAAGATGACCCGCACGAAGCAGTTCTGTACGGACGAGGAGTATCTCCAGAGCTTTGCCCACAAGCACCGCATCGTCGACAAAATCCTCGAGTACCGCGGGGTGAAGAAGCTGCTGTCGACCTACGTTGAGGCACTGCCGCAGCTGGTCAACCGCCGCACGGGACGCATCCACACGTCGTTCAACCAGGCGGTGACGGCCACCGGGCGCCTCTCGTCGACGAATCCCAACCTGCAGAACATCCCGGTGCGCGACGAGATGGGTCGCCGTATCCGCCGGGCCTTCATCCCTTCGGATGGGGATCATCTGCTGCTGTCGGCCGACTACAGCCAGGTCGAGCTGCGGCTGATGGCCCACCTTTCGGGTGACGAGGCGCTGATCGCCGCCTTCGAGCACGGCGAGGATATCCACGCCGCGACGGCCGCCCGACTCTTCAACAAGCCGCTTGCAGAGGTGACGCCCGAGGAGCGCCGCCGGGCCAAAACGGCCAATTTCGGCATCATCTACGGCATCTCGGCCTTCGGACTGAGCCAGCGGCTGGAGATCCCCCGCAAGGAGGCCAAGGAGATCATCGACGGCTATTTCGCCTCGTATCCCAAGGTCCGCGAGTATATGGAACGGGTGGTGGAGAAGGCGCGCGAGGATGGCTTCGTGACGACGATCTTCGGGCGGCGACGCTACCTGAACGATATCACGTCGCACAACGCCGTGGCCCGCGGACTGGCCGAACGCAATGCCGTGAATGCCCCGATCCAGGGTTCGGCCGCCGACATCATGAAGATCGCCATGATCAACGTCCACCGGCGCTTTGTGGCCGAGGGGATCCTCTCGAAGGTGATTCTGCAGGTGCACGACGAACTGGTGGTTGACATGCTGCGTTCGGAACAGGAGCAGGTGGTGCGGATCGTTACCGAGTGCATGGAGTCGGCCGCGAAGCTCAAGGTGCGGCTCATCGCCGAGGCCGGCGTGGGCGAAAACTGGCTCGAGGCACACTGATCGGGCATACGAACCGGGCGGATCGCAACGGTCCGTACCGGATATAATGCAAGCGGCGGGGTATCCGGAAGATACCCCGCCGCTTTGTTGTCAGAGGAATGGCTCCGCAGTCGGTTTACTGGGCACCGGCCAGTACCGGGCAGTTCCGCTCGGCATCGTAGGTGTAGCTGGCCTGCACGAGCGACGACATCGCCGAGTTGGCAATGGCCGTATTCATCGCCTCGATGGCGGCTTCGAACCCGCTCCGGTCGAGGCTGGCGAAGGGCTGTGTACCGGTGAGATCCTCGGTGACGCTCCCCTTCTCCGAGCCCCAGAAGACGCCCGAAAGGGTGGCCGCTTCGGAGAGTCCGGCAACGCCCTTGCCCGCACCGTCGCGGATCGTGAAGTCGGTCTCGACCAGCGCGTAGCAGCCCTCCATGAAGGCCGGAATATCCATCGGATAGGGCCAGATCATCGAGTAGCCCGAGAAGTTGCCGGCCACACCGCCGGCATTGGCCACGTAATCCGTGCCGGTGTTGGGGGCGATCTCCACTGCTCCGGCGCAGTGGGCGTAGCAGGCTATCAGGAAGGCATAGTTGTCCGCCGACTGGACCAGACCGGCCACACCGCCGTAGTTCGTCCGGTCGGAGGTGACCTTCACGCGGGCGGCTTCGCTCCATTCGGCACTGCAGCCTGCCGTCAGCACGCTGCCCGTACCGGCCACACCGCCGATGTTGACGTTCGTAGTCCCGTCGCTCACCTGCGACGTGATGTCGAGCGACGCGCCGATCTTCGCCTCGCTGGCCGAGACCACGGCACTCGCCGAGACTCCGTAGATGCCGCCGACGTTCACGTCCGAATAGTTGTCCGTCTGTTCGATCTCCAGCGTGCCGTTCCATTCGCTCCGGGCCAGGGTGACCGAGCCGCTGCCGCTGCCGGCCAGCGAGCCGACCACGGCGCCGAAGTTGATCGTGCCGCCGCTGTGGATCGAGATGTCGCCCGAAAGAAGAGCCACTCCATCGGTGATCGAGGAGCCGGAATTACCGGCAATACCGCCCGCATTGCAGTTCGCGGGACCCCCTTCGGGAATCTCCATCGTGCCGGAGAACTCGACCGTGCAGTTCTCGACCGTGGCGTCGGCCGTCGATCCGACGATGCCGCCCGTCTGGGCGTAGACGTAGTAACCCTCCGGAATGCCGTTGAAGAGCGTACGGAGGGCTCCCGAACCGCTCAGCGTCGAGTGGGTGATGCGTCCGCCGTTCATGGCGCCGGCAATGCCGCCCGTCATCGAGGTCGTGCCGCCCGTGGCGGTGACGGCATCCTCGTCGGCAAGCGTCACGCCGCAGTAGTCGATGTTGCCCGACTCGGCCATGCCGACGATGCCGCCCGCATCGGCCTCACCCTGCCGGTCGCTGCCGCACGAGGCCGAGACCGACCCCTGGAACGTGCATTGCTCGATGGCGCCCGAGCCCGGACGGGTGTTCATGCTGTCCTCGTAGGCGATGATGTTGAATCCCGCGATGCCGCCCGCAAAGACCTGGCTCTTCTCCGTGGAGGTGGTTGCGGCCGAGACCGTGCCCGAGACGTTGAGGTTGCGGATCGTGCCGTCGTTCACGCCGAAGAGGCCGGCGCTGGTGAAGGTGGTCTCGCCCGTGAGGTTGACCTTCAGGTTCGAGATCGTGTGTCCGTCGCCGTCGAAGACCCCCTGGAAGGCCCGCACGGGGTTTTCATAGGGGTAGCGGCCGTCGTCGGGACCCGCGCCGATCGGTGTCCAGTCGTAGTCCGTCAGGTCGAGATCTGCCGTCAGGCGGTAGCAGACGCCCGGCTCGAAGTAGCCGGTCTGCTGTTCGTTGACCGCCCGGGCCAGCAGCGCCAGATGCGACGGCCGCTCGATCAGGTAGGGATCCTCCTGCGTGCCGTTGCCGCCGGCAAACTCCTCGGCCACGGTGAGATCGAGTGTCCGGAAGGTGGTCCAGGCGCTCCACTCCGAGTTGCTGAAGTTGTCCGCCTGGACGATGGCGCGCACACGCACCGCATATTCGGTGTAGGGCGCGAGCTCCATGATCTCGTAGCGGTTTTCGCTGACCGTGGTTTCGAACGTGTAGCCGGCCTCGTTGTTGGCCTGGAGTTCGTATTGCGAGGCGTTCTCGACGGCGTCCCATTCGAGCAGCAGCGAATGGGCGGTCGGGGTGGCCCGGAGGGTTTCGGGCATCGGAAGCTGTACGACGGTCGCCTCATCCTTCGAGCAGGCGACGGCCAGCAACAGGGTGATTGCCGCAAGAAGTCGCGACAACCACGGAATCGAGTGTGGTTTCATCTTTGATGGGAATTAAGGTTATCGCCAACAAATATAAATTTTTATTTGGAGAATTCCGCGTCAGAACCCATTCTCGTGCGTTTTTTTATGGATTCCGGCCTCTTTTCCGACGAGCGGGGAGGGCCGCCGTCAGACGCAGAAAGCCGGATCCCCCTGCAAGGATCCGGCTCCGGAGTGTTCGGTACGGGTTGCGTCAGAAGGAGATACCGACGCGCAGGCCGAAGTTGTTGAGGTTGTCGACCCGGTAGACCAGTACGTCGCCGTTGTTGGTGGCGTAGTTGTAGTAGAGGGCCACGTGGATACCCATGCGGTAGTCCGGACGCGGGAAGATCGAGACGCCCACCTCCGGCGAGAGGTAGAAGCCCCATGTCTCGGTGTACTGGCGCACGACGTAGTAGTAGGACGACAGCTCGGCGTAGCAGGCGCCCAGCTTCATGCCGACGTAGGGCTGGAAGACACTGTCCGTTAGCCAGTTGTAACGGCTCGTGACACCGAACGGCAGTTGGAACAGCGCATGCTTCTGGTTGGTGGTCAGGGCGTCGCCGTTGCCCAGGTCGAGCGTCTGGCGGTCGATGCTCTCCAGATTGGTCTGGAACGAGAGGAACGGACCTACGGTGATGGCCGGCGTGACGAAGTAGCCTCCCTCGAAGTTCATGCCCCAGCCCGAGGTCTTGTCGGCCAGTCCGTTGTCGAGGGGTACCCCCATCTGCCAGTCGACGTTGATGTAGGTGTTGGGGAAGACCTGCGCTTTGCCGGGCAGTGCGGCGGCCAGCATGACGGCGCAGCAGGCGATGATGCGATAGTATTTCGATGTTTTCATGATCGGTTGATTTTGGTGGTTGGACTATTTGGTCAGATAGGGCGACTGGGCAAAGGCCTGGTTGATGCCGTCGAGCGTGCGTTCGAGGTTGAGGTCGGTGTCCGAGGTCAGCAGCCCGCCGATGAAGCTGTCCCAGATGACGGGCAGTTTGCGGCCGTTGGCCTCTTCGGCCTCGAGGTCGAGCATCTCCATCAGCAGCGAACCGGCCGTATAGCCGTAGTAGACGCTGTAGGGGTAGTGCCAGCCCGACCAGTTGCCCCAGTAGCCCGGCGTCCAGTAGTAGGGGTAGTACCACCACCAGTAGGGGTTGTTGTAGCCCACGAAGTAGGTCTCCTGCCGCACGTAGCTCAGCTGCAGGCCCACGTTGGCCAGCGCCTTGTCGTCCGTACGCAGGTAGCCGGCGTTGTCCATGCCCGTGGCGACGGCGTCGATGATGGCCAGCGCCTCCTCGTCCTTCCAGTATTCGGTCTTGTCGTTGTTGCCGATGATCAGGATGCTGTCGGGCAGGAAGTAGGTCTCGACGGCCGAAAAGTCGGTCCCCGAATCGTGGGCGGTGTAGACCAGATAGTCCCGGTGGAGGTCCGACGTCGAGGGGTCTTTCTGGCACGAGCAGAACGCGACTGCTGCGAGCGCGAATGCAATGTAGCGGATTGGTTTGACGTTCATGATGTTTTGATTTTTGGTTTGCTGTCCTACCGAGGGCTCAAATTTCGTTCCTCGGTCGGCGCTTTTCGGCGCTTCGGGTCCGAACACGACACGAAAAAACCGGAAATCCGCAGTGGCGGGTTTCCGGTTGTGGGGAAGCGGCTGTGGGGCCGTCGGTTATCTGTATCGGTGCGAGATGAGGGTCATGAACTCCTCGCGGGTCCGCTGGCTCGAGAGGAAGACGCCCGTGAAGGCCGACGTCGTGGTGGCCGACTGCTGCTTCTCGATGCCGCGCATCTGCATGCACATGTGGCTCGCCTCGATCACCACGGCCACTCCCATCGGGTTGAGCGCCTCCTGGATGCAGTCGCGGATCTGCACCGTCAGCCGCTCCTGGACCTGCAGCCGGCGGGCGAAGCACTCCACCACGCGGGCGATCTTCGACAGCCCGGTGATGTAGCCGTTCGGGATGTAGGCCACGTGGGCTTTGCCGTAGAAGGGCAGCATGTGGTGTTCGCAGAGCGAATAGAGCTCGATATCCTTCACGAGGACCATCTGCCGGTACTCCTCGCGGAAGGTGGCCGAGCGGATGATCTCGAGCGGGTTTTCGTCGTAGCCCTTCGTCAGGAACGACATTGCCTTGGCGACCCGTTCGGGGGTCTTCACAAGTCCTTCGCGCGTGGGATCCTCGCCCAGCAGGCGCAGGATCTCCGTATAGTGAACCTTGAGGGCCTCGATCGTTGCCGCATCGAAGCGTTCCTCCTTGTCGTAGTGTTTCGTCTCCATGATGGGGCAAAGATACGCAATTATTCTTTCATAATTTCATCCATCACCCGGGAAGTTCGTGCGGCGGAGGTTCCGGTCGAGGGGCAGCGGCCCTCGCCGCGGAGTTCGGCGACGATCGTCTCGATCATCGGACCCTGGATATACGCCGGTGGTGCGAACGGGAAGCGCTGCACGCCCTCCGCGGTGGTCAGCTCGATGGGGGTGAAGGCGAAGGTGCTGAAGCGGATCGATCCCCGGCTGCCGGAGATGACCACCGAATCCTCCGTCTCCCCGGGCCGGGCGACGAAGCACCAGATGCCCGTTGCGAAGAGTCCCGACCGGAACCGCATCGTCGCGGCGACCGTATCGTCCACCTCGTAGAGTCCGCCCACGTTGCTCTTCATCCCCTCGGCCGAGGCGATCTCGCCCAGCAGAAAGTCGAGGATATCGAGCGTATGGGGGGCCATGTCGTAGAAGTATCCGTCGCCGCCCGTCTCGCGGCGCAGGCGCCACGGCAGGTGGTCCGGATCGCGGTCTTCGGGGCCGGCGGGGCGCAGGTAACGCACCTCGGCCCGCAGCGGGGTGCCGATCAGCCCGGCATCGAGCAGCTCGCGGATCTTCCGGAAATAGGGCAGTGCCCGCCGATAGTAGGCGACGAAGAGCTTCTGCCCGCAGCGTTCGGCCGCCTCCAGCATCTCGAAACACTCGGCATGGTTCATCGCCATCGGCTTCTCGACATAGACCGGCTTCCCGGCCTCGAGGGCCCGGATCGTCAGCTCCTTGTGCGTGGAGTGGGGCGTGGCGACGTAGACGATGTCGACCTGCGGGTCGGCGATCAGTTGATCGGCATCGGTGTAGAAGCGGGCGGCGCCGTGGCGGCGGGCGAAGTCGGCCGCTTTGGCTCCGTCACGCCGCATGACGGCCGTCAGGGCCGAATGCGGGGTCAGATACATCGGCGGACCGCTCTTGCGTTCGCAGACGTCGCCGCAGCCGATGATGCCCCAGTGGACGGTCTCCAGCGGTTCCATCGTGCGGTTACTTTTCGAGCGAATGGAGATAGGCGGCGAGTTTGCGCACGGCGCGGCCGCGGTGCGAGATGGCATTCTTCTCCTCGGCGCTCATCTCGGCAAAGGTCCGCTCCGAACCGTCGGGGACGAACAGCGGATCGAAACCGAACCCTTCGTGACCGCTTTCGTGATCGAGGATCCGCCCCTCGACCACCCCTTCGAAGAGGTGCTCCTCGCCGTTGAGGATCAGCGAGATGACCGTGCGGAAGCGCGCCCGGCGGTTCTCCACACCCTCCATGTTCTTCAGCAGCAGGCGGTTGTTGGCCGCAAAGTCGTGGCCGTCGGTGGCGTAGCGCGCCGAGTGGACCCCGGGGGCGCCGCCCAGCGCCTCGACTTCGAGCCCCGTATCGTCGGCAAAGCAGTTCTGATGCGTGCGGTCGTAGAGGTAGTGGGACTTCTGCGAGGCGTTCCCCTCGAGCGTCTCCTGCTCCTCGGGGATCTCCTCCGTGACGCCGCACTCGCGGGGCGTCACCAGCGTGAAACCGTCGCCCAGGACGGCTTGCACCTCGCTCAGCTTGTGGGCATTGTTGGTGGCAAAGATAATCTTCATCGTTCGTTGTTTCGTAGGGTTTTCGGGCGAAGTTACTCAATTTTCCGGAATTCCGCCCCCTGCGGCCGGATTCTCTTCCGCGCGGCCGAGTTCGTAATGTTCGTAACGGGCGAGCACCCGTCCGCCGCCCAGCAGGTAGAGGTCGTCGCAGACCCCTTCGAGCAGGTGGATCCGTGTCGAACTGAGGAGGACGGTCCGCCCCTCGCTCCCCAGGTGCAGCAGAAGCTGCTGCATGACGAAGATCCGCTCGGGCTCCAGCCCTCGGAAGGGTTCATCGAGCAGCAGGATCCGCTTGCCGCGCATCAGCGTCAGGATGATGCCGAGGTGTTTGCGGTGCATTGGATCGAGCGTGGCGGCCTCCGTGTCGAGCGGCACGGGAAAGCGGCGCAGCAGCGCTTCGGGATTGGCCGAGCGGTCGTGGCAGCGGATCAGGCCGATGCAGTCGCGGGCCGTCAGCCCCGGCCAGAAGCGGGGATCGGCCTCGAGCAGCACCATGTCGCGCGGATGGAGCGGATGGCCGGCCTCGGAGATCGTGCCCGATTCGGGGCGCAGGACGCCGTAGACGGCCCGCAGCAGGGCGCCCCGGCCCTCGCCCGCCACGCCGTGCACGGCACTCTTCGGCAGGTGCATCGTCACGCCGTCGAGCAGCAGCCGCTTTCCTTCGCGGATCCGCAGGGCATCAATCGTAATCATGGAGATATCGGTTCAGGTTGCGTTCGGCCCGCAGGGCGTAGCTGACCACGAGGCAAAGGCTCAGCGGCAGCAGCACCGGAAGGAGGAATCCCGCTTCGCCGAGGCGTGCGGCCAGCGGACGGCGGGGATGGCTTCCGGGTTCGTAACGGGCATATTTCGAGACGACGGCATAGAGCAGCGCCAGGGCCGAGAGCGGGGCCCAGGCGGCGGCCAACCACGCCGTACGGGGGTGAGCCACGATGGCCAGCAGGACGAAGGGGGCTGCCAGCAGGAGGTAGTTGCGCCACGCCGTGAGGACCTTGCGCACGAGCAGCCGGCTGGCCCCCATTTCCGGCAGACGCAGCAGCTCGAGGGGTTCGTTGTCGCGGTAGAAGGCCCCGGCGGCCACCGCCGCCACGTAGAGAGCCGGGAATCCGGCGGCGGGCAGCAGCAGACAGACCGCAAGCAGCCCCGCGGTGACCCAGACGGCCGGCAGATGGCGCCGCAGGCCGGTGGTCCATTCGGGCGAACCGGCCAGCCGTTCCGGGCGGATCCACCGTCCCGTGCAGATGCGTTTGCCGTGCGGAGTGGTCATGTCGTTCAGCGTACGACTTCGAGTTTCTCGAGCCGGTCGTCGAGGTCGATCTTCTCGATGATGGTCTTGACGAGGATATCCATCTCCGACCCCTCGCGGTAGTCGGCCGGACAGACGTGGCTCACGCGGTTGTCGTGGATGAGCGACGCCAGCTCCCGGCGGGCCCCCTTCTGGGCGGGGTTGTAGACCGCGATGGAGTGGCCGCCGGAGCTCTTCACCAGCCGCATGCAGGGGATGTCGGTCGTCCCGTCGCCGACGTAGATCATGTGCTTGAACGGCACCGGACGCTCGTTCTCGGGGATGTAGCGGTTCACGAGCTTCGAGTCGAAGACCGATTCGACCCCCTTGTTGATCTTGAAGATGAACTGCGTCTTGTTGGTGTAGTTCACCGCTACGGCCGGCCAGTAGGCGATGCCGTCGACGTCGTAGAGGAACGAGCAGGCGTAGATCTTGCGGAATTCGTGGGCGATCTCCGTCCCCTCGATGATCTCCTTCAGCCCCGAGGAGTTGATGTAGTGCAGGATGCGGATCCGGCGCTCCTCGCCGTAGCGGTTGATGCGCGCGAACCACTCCTTGACGCCCTGGAAGAGCGTGACACGGCGTCCCGACTCCTGGAAGGCCTCGCGCCGCAGCGAGAGCCCCTTGGACTTCGCCTCCTGGATCATCCGGGCCATGTACGTCAGAACCATGTCGGCATCCTGCTCCTCGGCCAGCGAATTGGCCTCCGACCAGAACTCCTTGTTGCTTTTGCCGACGGCCGGGATGAAGTCGTACTCCTGCATGTTGCCCGGGGCGAGCGTGCCGTCGAAGTCGTAGATCAGGGCTATGGTGAAACGGTAATCCATCGTTTTCAGGGTTTTGATTCCCAAAGATAATGTTTTTTCCCTATTTTTGTAACCGGGTAACGAAATACTGAAGACTGAAAACTATGGAATTCAAGGATTTAATTGCCAAACGACGTTCGACCCGCAAATTTTCGGACCGCGTCGTCCCCCGCGAGGTCGTCGACCGCATCCTCGCCGAGGCGCTGACGGCCCCTTCGGCCCGCAACTCCCGCACGACCCGTTTCCTGGTCGTCGACGATCCCGCGCTGGTGGCCCGCATGGCCGAAATGCGCGACTACGGATCGGCGTTCCTGAAGAACGCCCCGCTGGCGATCCTCGTTCTGGGCGACACCTCGACGAGCGATCTGTGGCGTGAAAACGGCGCCATCTCGGCTACGGTGCTCCAGCTGGCCTGTGTCGACGAGGGGCTCGCCTCGTGCTGGGTCCATGTCCACGGACGCCCGCGCCGCAAGGACGATCCCCAGGGCGAAATGGCCGCCGACTATCTGCGCACGTTCCTGCCGATTCCCGACTCGTGCGAGCCGCTGTGTGCCATTGCCGTCGGATACTCCGACTTCGTGCCGGCGCCGCTGCCCGAATATGTCGGCGAGGAGCGGATCATCCGCCTCTGACGAGCGGTTGAAAACCCCTGCAAACACCATTTTATTCACCAAAAATCAACATGACCATGAAAAAAACGACTTGGAAAAGCCTTTCGATGATGGCCGTATTGATCCTCTCGGGTTGCGCCTCGACGCCGAAGTCGACCCCCGTGACGATCTTCAGCGAGGGCCTTCGCTACTGCGAAAGCACCTATCCCTACGACGGCGGCATCCTGATCGCCAACTTCGGCTCCTCGGAGCTCGATCCGCTCAACACCGAAGGCAAGGGTTATATCGTCCGCTACAAGGAGGGGGCGTCGGAGGTGCTGATCCCCGCCGACGGCAACCTTTCGGGTCCCCGCGGCATGTATCTGCGCGACGGACACCTCTTCATCTGCGACGTGAACAAGATCGTCGCCTACGATCTGGAGAACCGCGACGCGGCTCCGCAGGTGATCGCCCTGCCCGAGGGCGAGGCCTTCGTCAACGACCTGGCGGCCGACGGCAACACGCTCTACGCCTCGGTGACCAACACGGGGCATATCTTCCGCCTCGACATTTCGGATCCCGCCCAGGCCGGTGCACCCGAACTGTGGCTTGAGATCCCGGGTCCCAACGGACTGGTGATCCGCGGCGGTGCGATGTACGTGGCCAGCTATTCGCCCGACGGCGTGGCAAAGAGCGAGCATGTCATTTACCGCATCGGCGACCTGCAGAACCCCGTGGCCGAGCCCTTCGTGACGGTTCCCGGTCAGTATGACGGCATCGCCTTCTCCGCCGACGGCAAGTGGCTCTATGTGACGAACTGGGCTCCGGCCGGCGTTTCGCGCATCAACGTCGAGACGCGTGCCATCGAGCCCGTCGACCTGGCGCTCGAGCAGCCCTTCATCGGCCCGGCCGACATGACCGTCGCCGACGGCAAGATCTATGTGCCCGATCTCCCGAACAGCCGCGTGGTGATCTTCGAAGAGTAGATCCCGATACGTTTGGATACGAAGCGGGCCCGGGGCTGATCAGCCTCAGGCCCGCTTTCGTCGTGTGTGCCGCGTGTGCCGCGCTCCGCTTGTCGGGTGTGCGGATCTTTTCGGCCGGCAATCCTACCTGCCGGTGACGGGTTTGATATCCTTCACGCGCAGCTGCGTGGAGACCGTGCCGCGGTAGTGGTTCTCGACGATCTGGTAGCAGACGTCGATCGGTTTTCCGGCCCGCACCCATTCGTAGTGCGTCGGCTGCTGGAAGGCGATGGCCTGCAGCTTCGTGTTGGGTTTCTGACGCTGCATGAGATCCATGCGCAGGTGTTCGCTCTCCATGCCGACGAGCTTGGCCTCGCCGTGGTTGCTCACGCCGTAGGTCACGAAGACCGGCGCTGTATTGCCGGGTCCGAAGGGCTGGAAACGGTTCAGATCCTTGCGGAAGGCCGGCGTGATGTCCGAAAAGAGCAGTTCGCTGTCGATGTCGACCTGCGGAATGAGCATCTGCGGGTCGATGTTCTGCTCGACGAAGTCGTTGAACCGCCGCGTGAACTCCTCGACATTCTCCGGACGCATCGTCAGGCCGGCGGCGTACATGTGCCCGCCGAAGTTCTCCAGCAGGTCCGAGCACGACTCGACCGCCTGATAGAGGTCGAAGCCCGGCACCGAACGGGCCGAACCCGTCACGAAGCCGTTGCTCATCGTCAGCACCACCGTCGGGCGGTAGTAGGTCTCGATGAGCCGCGAGGCGACGATCCCGACAATTCCCTTCATCCAGCGCGGGTTGTAGATCACCGTGCTTTTCAGCTTCTTCAGCTGGGGGTTCTTCTCGATGTATTCGTGGGCCTCCTGCGTGACGTGGCGGTCGATCGACTTGCGGTCCTGGTTGTAGGAGTCGATGACGTTGCCGAACTCCGCGGCGACGCTCTCGTTACCCTCGATAAGCAGCTCCACGGCGGCATGTCCGCCCGAAGGCGAGGCATTTTCGTCGTGTTCGTCCATCCGCATGCGGCCGGCGGCGTTGATGCGCGGTCCGATCTTGAAGACGATGTCGTCGATGGTGATGTTGTGCTTGTCCAGCCCGCAGATCTTGATGATCGACAGCAGCCCCTTCGAGGGTTCGCGGTTGAGGTTCTTCAGTCCGAAATAGGCCAGAATGCGGTTTTCGCCCGTCAGCGGCACGATGTCCGAAGCGATCGAGACCACCAGCAGATCGAGCAGATCGAGGATCTGTTCGAACGGAATGCGGTTCTTCTGGGCATAGGCCTGTACGAGCTTGAATCCCACGCCGCAGCCCGACAGTTCGTCGAACGGGTAGGAGCAGTCGACCCGCTTGGGGTCGAGGACGGCTACGGCCTGAGGAATCTCCTCGGCCGGAAGGTGATGGTCGCAGATGATGAAATCCACGCCCTTGGTCTTTGCATAGGCAACCTTCTCCGTGGCCTTGATGCCACAGTCCAGAGCGATGATCAGCCCGACGCCCTTGCGGGCCGCCAGGTCGATTCCCTTGATCGAGATACCGTAACCTTCGGTATAACGGTCCGGGATGTAGAACATCAGGTTCTTGTGTCCGATCTGGCGGAGGAACTTGTAGACCAGCGCCACGGCCGTGCAGCCGTCGACGTCGTAGTCGCCGTAAACCATGATCTTCTCATTGTTCGCGACGGCCCGTTCGACGCGCTCGACCGCACGGTCCATGTCCTTCATCAGGAAGGGATCGTGCAGATCGGCCAGGCTCGGTTTAAAGAACTTGTCCGCCTTCTCTACGGTGTCTATGCCTCTTTGTACGAGCAGATTGGCCAGCACCGGCGAGATCCGCAGAGCGGCAGCCAACGAAGCTACCGTCGCGGGGTCGCCCTGAGGCTTCACTACCCAGCGTTTTTCTATAGGCATACGAATTGTTATTTATATATTTCAACATTTAATTTCTCACTTAAAAATTTTACAACCAGCTCTTTGACCTCCTCCATCGCCACTGCGTGGCCGCACTCCGAGGCGATCGATGCCACGCCGCGGTCGGTAAAGCCGCAGGGGTTGATGCGCGAGAACCAGCCGAGGTCCGTGGTAACGTTCAGTGCGAACCCGTGCATGGTAACATAACGTGACGAACGCACGCCTATTGCGCAGATCTTGCGCGGACGGCGGCTTTCGCGGTCGAGCCATACGCCCGAGGCGCCGGCGATGCGGCCCGCCTCGATGCCGTAGCGGGCGACGGTGCGGATGACGGCCTCTTCGAGCGAGTCGATGTAGTCGCGCAGGCCGATGCCCAGCGGTTCGAGGTCGAGGATCGGGTAGCAGACCAGCTGGCCGGGGCCGTGAAAGGTGATGTCACCGCCGCGGTCGATGTGGTAGAACTGTGCACCGGCGGCCTCGAGGGCTTCGCGGCTGACGAGCAGGTTCTCCGCATGCCCGCTCTTGCCGAGGGTATAGACCGGGGGATGTTCGACGAACAGGATGGTGCCGACGTTGTCGTCGGACGGGGTCACATGGTTGCGTTTCCGAGCCAGAAGGGCGTCGAAAAGCTCCTGCTGGAGACTCCAGCAGGCCTTGTAATCCATCATTCCGAGATCCCGGCACAGGGCTTTCATCACACTACAAACCTTTTACGCTACGCAGGGCTTCTTCGGCCATGTACGACGAGCGGACCAGCGGTGCACTCGCGCAATAGCTGAAACCCATTTCCAGCGCTTGAAGTCTGTACCATTCGAATTTTTCAGGAGAGATATACGCCGCAACGGGGTAGTGCTCCAGAGTCGGTCGAAGGTACTGACCAAGCGTTACGATCCTGACACCCGCTTCGCGCAGGTCGTGCAGGGTCTGTAAAACTTCACCATCTTCTTCGCCGAGTCCGACCATCAGTCCGCTTTTGGTCACGACCCCCTGGCTGCTCATGTAGCGCAGGGTTTCGAGACTCGTCCGGTACCTGGCCCGGGATCGCACCACGGGGGTCAGACGTTCGACGGTTTCGATGTTGTGCCCGATGATATCGGGCTTCGACGCGATGACCTGATCCAGCAGATCGGGCCGTGCGTCGAGATCGGGAATAAGGAGCTCAATTACGGCGTCGGGGTTTTGGGACCGGATTGCCTCCACGGTTGCGGCCCAATGGGCGGCACCGCCGTCGGGGAGGTCGTCGCGGGTCACCGATGTGACGACGACATACCTCAGTTTCATCAGCGCGACGCTTTCGGCGACCTTGCGCGGTTCGTCGGCATCGGGTGCGAGCGGACGTCCCGTTCGGGTTGCGCAGAAGCGGCAGCCGCGGGTGCAGATGTCTCCCAGGATCATGAAGGTGGCCGTCCTTCGGCTCCAGCATTCGGCCTGATTGGGGCATCGTCCGCTGCTGCAGATCGTGTGCAGCCCGTGTTTTTCGACGATGTCGTGTACTTCGGCCCATTCGGGAGTCTGGTGGAGGCGGATCTTCAGCCATCCGGGTTTTTTGAGCACATCTACCTTGTCATGAAACTTCGGCATTTAAGTTCATTATTTTCCTATTGTCGCAAAATTAGGAAAAATAATTGACAATTCCCAACGCCAGGCCGGGCTCCGGCGAAGAATATTCCCTCGCGTTCGGGGTATTTTCTTGGACGATGCGATTTTTTGTCTTATCTTTGTCCCGTAATATTACCGGCTGATTTCCGCCCGCCGGATTTTTCTCCTTCCGACTCATGTGATTCATTTCAAGCCGATTTCATAGATTTTCAAACTTTCGTTTCCGGTCCTTGCCGTCGTTGTCTGCCCGTTGATGCCGTGCAGGCGGACGCCGTTTGCGGTCCGGTGTTTTCTGTTGTCGTTTTTTTGAAAGTTTGTGCCTATGAAAATTGTGCGTTTTCGCGGGGTGTCGTATCGCCTCGCGGCCTCGGTCCGCGGAGAGCGTCTGCTGTTGAGTCCGGAGCTTCGCAGCCGGATCGTTGCGCAGTGGTGCGACCGGCTCGGCAGGGCGCCGGCGGGGAGTTGGCTGCGGATGTTTCCCGGGTTCGATCCGCAATGTCCGTCCGATTTCGGACACGGGGCCGATCTGCGGGCCCATCTTCGCAGCGTCGAGGCCGAGCGTCTCGGGGAGTTCCTGCTCGGTCAGGGGGATCCTGTGGCGGCTCTCCGGGCCTTTCGCCGGGCGGCCCTCGCTGCGCTGGACGGTGCGGAGTACGATCATGGTCGATATTCACTCCCGGCGCGTTTCCTGCGGATCCGTTTCCTGACGCTCCTCGACCGGATTCGTGTCTGTGAGGAGGCCTCGCCGCGGCTTCGCGGAAGGGGAGTCGATGACCGGTTGCGTCGCCTGGCCCGCCGCTTCGGGTCGGGTGCCCTCTGAGGCGGGGCCTCCCTACTGCTGTCGGGGAGGGCTCCGCGGCCGTTCGGGACCGCCTGCCGCTGCCGGCCGGAGATAAAAGAAGTAGCCCGATACCGTCGGTATCGGGCTACTCTGGTTAGGTTAGTTAGGTTAATGAGAGTGGGAGAACCCCACGTTTGATACACAAAGGTAAACCGATTTTTTTCAAAATCCAAATATTTTGTAACATTTTTATCAAACGGACGGCCTCTTTTTTACGGTTTGTAATTAAAATTTTTTAATTATGTGCGATTCCGTAACTCTTCATTAAAGAATCTCCCCGGCGGCTTCCTGTCTCGGAGCCTCCTCGGATTGGCTTCCAAAACCCGCTTCGGCGAGGGTTTCACCCGCTTTTCCGGCTTCGATTCCCTGCTCCCCGGCTCCGTTTTGCGGGCTTTCTGCCCCCTCGGTCGCCGCATCGCTCAGGTGGCGGTGGCGGTAGGTTGCCGGGGTCATCTGGTACTCCTTCTTGAAGAGTTTGATGAAGTGCGACGTGTTGGGAAACGTACATTCGTTGCCGATCTCCGAGATCGATTTCGAGGTCGAGATCAGCAGCAGCCGCGAGTGCATCAGCCGCTGGCGGATGTACCATTTGTGGGGCGGCATCTGGAAATGGCGGCGGAACTCCTTCTTGAACGAGGTCAGCGAGCGGTTGGTCAGCCGTGCGAGCTCCTCGATCGAGATGTCCTTGAAGATATGGTCGTAGACGATCTGTTCGAAGTTCTCCTTGGCGGCGTCGACGTTGTTGAGCAGTTTGCTCTTCAGGCAGCAGTCTTCGTGCGAGGCGATCAGGTAGATCAGTTCGGTCATCTTGATGTTCTCGGCCGTCTCGTCGTGGCGGAACTCCTCGTCGCGCAGGTAGTTGTTCATGTTGGCGAAAAAGTTGCGCAGGGAGTTCCACGCGGGCATGAAGACCTCGTTGCGGTTGCGGCAGTTTTCGCACGAATGTTCGTTCGAAATGTTCAGTCCGTAGGTGATGTTCAGGTGCATCAGGATGCGCTGCAGGTCGTCCGGCGTGTAGTAAAAGAGCACCTGTTCGAAGGGTTGGCCGTTGTCGGGGCAGTTCTCTACGTAATGGTGGCCGATTCCCAGGTAGAAGACGTCGCCGCGCGAGAGGCTCTGGCGTTTATCGCCGTCGTAGATGTGTTTGGTCCCGCGCAGGATGTACCCGATTGCGTAGCGCGACAGGACCTGTGTCTGGATCCCGCTGTGAAGTGACTCCACGTACTTCACAATCATCGGTTGTTGGACCGATGAATTCATTGAATTCTTCATGTTAATTGTAATTTAAGTTTTCTGGAACAAAGCGTTGCGTCACTCTTGTCCGTACTCAAATATACAATTAAAACTTTCCAATTCATTATACGGGATGTCCCATTTGGTCGTAAACCCTTAAATATGACCTTTTTTGTCACAAATAGGACTAAATAGATTATTGTAACAGCAGATTTGTGACCGCTGCTGCAATCAGGATCAGATAGAGGATCGAGGCGGGAATCCGGTGGATGCGTACGAGCAGGAAGGGCAGCAGGATGGCGGAGGGTACGGCCACCAGGTTGATGACGGCCGTGGTGGAGGTGGGATTCAGGGCGGCCGGGACAAACAGGACCAGCAGGCAGAACGCCAGAATCAGAATGGCGCGCGGTTTGGTCCCGACGGCGTAGATGTCTCCCAGAAAGCAGAACAGCGCACCCAGATCGAGCAGCAGGATGATGCCGAGAGTGATGAGTGCCTGCGTCGGGATCGCGCGGACGGCCTCGAGGGGCGATCCCTGGGTGAAGGCCTCCCAGGCGAGATGCAGCGGGGCGGCGAAACTGCCTCCGGCGCCCCAGTTGACATAGCAGAAGGCGAAGACGGGCAGCAGCACTCCTGCCACGGCGACGACTGCCTCGCGCAGGGTCCGGTGGAAGAGGATGACGGCAAGCGGCAGCAGGGCGATCATCGGCAGCAGGGACGGTGCGACGAGCGGCAGCATCCCCAGGTACAGCGAGGCCCGGAACAGGGCATCGAAACTGTATCCGCTGCGGAATGAACGGCTGTAGTTCTTGAAGGCCAGTGCCAGCAGGGTGGCGGCCGTCAGTACGGGCAGGAAGTTGTATCCCAGGGCGAGGGCTGCGGTGATGGATCCGAAGAGCGGGATGGCCAGACAGGTCCCGGCGCCGTAGAGGTTGTAGCGGACCGTCAGCCGGCCGATGCTCGTGCCGGTGAAGATCATCAGCAGGGCGCCGAGGCAGCTGCTCCAGACGGGCCATCGCTCCTGCAGGCGGGTAAGCAGCTCTTCGGGCGACGGGATGGCCATCGCCCCTGCGGTCGGGATCGTGATGCTCGGGGCGAGCGGGGCCGTGATCGACGCGGCGCGCCACATCGCGAAGACGGCCAGGGCTGTGAGGGTCAGAAATGCCGGGATGAGCGGCTGTCGTGCGATGTTGAGATTCATGTCCGCGTGTTTTTACGGGGTAAAATTAGCGAAAAAAGCTGAAAGTTGCGTAACTTTGTCCAAATCCTTGTCGGGTGTCGTTGCCGTCGGTTGGCCCTCGTTGCAGAGGTGTTTTTCAGCCGGCTGGCGGCGTCGGTCGCTTATCGTGGATAGAGCCATGTTGGAGAATCAGTATCAGTATGAGAGGCGTGAGGCCGGTTGTGATGAAGCCGGCCGCGGATGTCTGGCCGGACCGGTCTTTGCTGCGGCGGTGATTCTGCCGCCCGATTTTCACCATCCGCTGTTGAACGATTCGAAGCAGATGACCGAGCGGAATCGCGACCGGCTGCGTGAGATCATCGAACGCGAGGCGGTGGCCTGGGCGGTCGAGGCGGTATCTGCGGCGCGTATCGACGAGATCAATATCCTGAATGCCTCGTTTGAGGGGATGACGCTGGCGGCGGCCCGGCTCGATCCGGCTCCGGAGTTCCTGGCCATTGACGGGAACCGCTTCCGGACGGCTCTCGAGATCCCCTGGCAGTGTATTGTCAAGGGCGACGGCAAGTATGCGGACATTGCCGCCGCATCGGTGCTTGCGAAGACCCACCGTGACGAGTTCATGCGCCACCTGGCCGAGGAGTATCCCCATTACGGCTGGGCAAAGAACAAGGGGTATCCGACCCGGGAGCATCGTCTGGCAATCCGTCAATACGGCCTTTCTCCCTATCACCGCCTCACTTTCAACCACGAAATCGATCAGCTCGAGTTTACATTCTGAGCGCCTCCCGGCTTTCCGTTTTCCCGAGCCTTTCGGATGCTCTTTTACCTTCTCTGGTCTGTTCCCCTTCTTTCGCGGTCTGTCATTTTTCCTCTACCGATCCGCAGTCTTGTCTCTTGCGATCTTCCGTCGCATAGCTGTCCCTCCTCTCCCCGTCTGCTGTTTCTTCATTACCGATCCGTTGTCTTACCTCTTGCGGTCTGCAATCGCATAGCTGTCCCTCCTCTTCCGGTTTGCTGCTTCTTCTCTCCCGATCCGCTGTCTCATTTCTTGCGGTCTGCAGTCTCACAGCTGTCCCTCCTTTTCCCGTTTGCGGTTTCTTCATTACCGATCCGTTGTCTTACCTCTTGCGGTCTGCAATCGCATAGCTGTCCCTCCTCTTCCGGTTTGCTGCTTCTTCTCTCCCGATCCGCTGTCTCATTTCTTGCGGTCTGCAGTCTCACAGCTGTCCCTCCTTTTCCCGTCTGCGGTTCCATCTTCCTCGCGTTGCGGTTTGTCACTCTTTGACCAGCCGCTACAGTCGATCTTGCAGGCCGCTTTCCGGGTTCCTTGTCGTATGCGCTCTCCACGCGCATTGGAGTGCCCTCTACAACAGAGCCCTTTGCCCTGTTGCCTTAACGGGTTGTCTCGTCATCCATCCGGTTATCGCGCTTAGTCCTTCCGATCGCCTCTGACTGCTTCTATTCCGGTGAGGTATCTCCCTGATTTTCTACCTGTTATATCATGCTGCATCGGATCTGGTCGCCTTGGCAGGCTACCGCGTTGTATTCGTCTGAAAACAAAAAAGCAGGCTCGAAAGCCTGCTTTTCTCAAAGGGTCGTACGTGATTAGCGATACTGGTATCCGAGCGACTTCGAAGCCGCATAGGAGATCTTCAGCGCGTTTGCACGACGCAACTCCTGCTTGACGTCGGTCACGATACCCATCTTCGTAGCCTGGTCGGCCTTGAGGCAGATGGTCATCGAGGCACGATCGGCTTCGCTGAGTTTGTCGCGTTCTGCAGCGACGAAGTCCAGAATATCGCGCGTCGTTTTGTACGAGTCGTTCAACTGGATGCGGGGCGCCGTACCGAACTTTGCCTGCATCGACAAGGACGGGGGTCCGATGTGGATGAAGCTGACGAGTGATTTCTTCTCGAGCTTCTGAACCTCGGTAGCCTCCGGAAGCTTATATCTCACGAGCAGTTCCTGATCACGCATGGTCGTCGACACCATGAAGAAGAAAAGGATCATGAAGATGACGTCAGGAAGCGATGCCGTCGAGATTCCGGGCAGACTCTTGCTGCCCTTCTTTTTCATTACTGCCATGGCTTACCTTTTAATATTACGTGGTTCTGCTTCCGAGATCTTCAGGGGTACAGCCTTCGCAACCGCGTTGCGCTGGTCCTCGTTGAGTTCGGTGTACTTGGTGCCGAACTTGCGGATTGCAACCTCGTCGCGCACCTCGTTGAAGGCGCGGGTGAGTTCGTTCTGCACCATGATGTAGGACTGATAGTTCGTATCACGGGTGGTCTGCAGCGAGATCACGCCCTCACTTACCGGGTAGACCCATTTGCTACCGTCGGCAAGCTCGATCTCCTTGTCGGTCCGCTCGGGCAGGTTCTCGTCGTCCATCGGGTTGACGATGAACTCCTTGGCCCGGTCCTTGAGCTGACTGAGCGCGATCGGCTCCTGCTTGCCCGAGGCTCCCGCCATGATATCGCCACGTCCGTTGATGAATACGAGGAAGAGGTTGCGCTCTTTCACCTTGATCTCCTCCTGCTGTTGGTCCTCAGGAGGCATGGGCGGAAGCATTCGCGCGATACCCGTGTCGGTATTCATCGTGGTGGCGACCAGGAAGAAGATCAGCAGCAGGAAGGCGATATCGGCTTGAGATCCGGCGTTGATATCCGGAGTTTTTCTTTTGTCTATTGCCATTGCCTGATCTGTTTCTACTATTTGAATGCGCCCCAGATTTCGGTTACGATGGCCGTTACGAAAGCGGCTACGAAAGCAACATACGTCACGAGGATGCTCGTTTCGGTGATGACGGTTTCAGTATGGCCGAAGAAGCCGTTGTTCTGGAGGTCTACGATATTGATCGTGTGTCCGGCCGAGTAGAAGTAGGACACGCCGACGACAATGATGACCAAGGCCAGGGAGATGATGGCTCCCTTGACGCCTGCCGGGTTCTTGATCATTCCGAAGATGGCGCAGAAGAGTGCTGCAGCGATGGCGGCTACAAAGAGGAAGTAGCCCCACATCAGGTTCAAGCTGATCGCAGCCTCCGAGCCACCCGTGGCAATCGCGTAGACCAGGAGGACCAGCGTGATCACCATCAGAATGCCCAGCAATATGTTCATTCCTTTTTTCATGATTGCTTATGACTTTTTACTGCGTTCGATTATTTCTTGTTGTAAGCCGTCAGGATATCCATCAGCGTGATGGACGAATCCTCCATTGCGTTGACGAGCGAGTCGATCTTGGCAATGATGTAGTTGTAGAACAGCTGAAGAATAACCGCAGCGATAAGACCCATGAGGGTCGTCAGAAGGGCGACCTTGATACCACCTGCAACGAGCGTCGGGCTGATGTCACCGGCTGCCTGGATGGCATCGAAGGCGTCGATCATACCAACGACGGTACCCATAAATCCGAGCATAGGGCTAAGGGCGATGAACAGGCCGATCCACGACAGACCCGACTCCATCTGGCCGGTCTGAACCGATCCGTACGATACAACGGCCTTCTCTACCGAATCCAGACCCTGGTCGTAGCGGTCGAGACCCTGATAGTAGATCGAAGCGATCGGGCCGCGCGTGTTGCGGCAAACCTCCTTGGCTGCCTCGATACCGCCGTTCTTGAGGGCCTCCTCAACGGCAGCGGAGAGCTTCTTGGCGTTGATCGTCGAGAGCGACAGGAAGAGGATACGCTCGATGGCTACGGCCAGACCGATCACCAAGCAGAGCAGGATCGGGAGCATCCAGCCCCAACCACCCTCGAGGAACTTCTGCATCAGCACGTGGTGCATGCTGTCGCCAGCGATCTGGGTTTCGGCAACAACCGTTTCGGTTGCGGCTGCGGCATCCTGCGCAAAGGCACTAACGGTACCCAGAACGGAGAGGGCAACCGACGGAATCAAAAAGAGTTTTTTCATAGTTGTGTTGGATAAGATTAAATTTGATTAGTTGATTTTTATTAGTTTTTGTGTTTCGTTTTACGGTCTCTTCAGCTTGGTTCCGGGGGAGCCTGGGTGCGTGGTCCGCGGTCGGTCGCGGGGTGCGGATCGAGGTCTCTCCGGCGGGTTCTGCTGCCTTTTTTCGGTCGGTTAAAATTTTACTAAATCCACTTTTTTTTTCGCTTTGCGCTCTTTCCGGCTCTATTTCGGGCCGTTCTGTCTGTTTCCGCAAGCGGTTCTCACACATTTGCCCAAATCCCGAATGCTCGATTCCGGACTTGGTTAACTATCTGTAAATCAATCGTTTTACCTGGCTTTTATGCCCTTTTTCGCAGCTAAAACCCTGCAATACGGACATATTAGCAGTGCGAAATATAGAAAAAAAAATCGTTTCGTGCAACGTCTCAGGCCGTAAATTCTCCGCGCAGCGGTCTTCGCAGCAGGGCGCGGGTCTCGTCGTTGGGGAGCCCCAGGCCGAGCACGTACATGAGTTTGGTCACGGCGGCTTCGGCCGTCATGTCGTAGCCGCACAGTACGCCGGTTTTCTGCAACTTGAGTCCCGTTTCGTAGAGCTCCATTGAGACGCGTCCGCCGGCGCACTGCGTGATGTTGAGCAGGATGATGCCGCGGTCGATGGCCTCGCGCAGGATGCGGATGAAGCGCTCCGAGGTGGGGGCGTTTCCGGCGCCGTAGGTCTCGAGCACGACGGCCCGCAGCCCCGGGGCGGCGAACATCGCCTCGAGGATCTCGGCGCCGAGTCCCGGGAAGAGCTTGACGATCTCGATGCCGCCCGAGAGGCGGGTGGCGATGCGCAGCTGGTCGGTGTACTCCGCGGGGCGGAGGATGGCCGGGAGGTTGTAGGTGATGTTGACCCCGACCTCGGCCAGCGGCGGGTAGTTGTACGAGCGGAAGGCGCTCAGGGCTTCGGCGCTGCGTTTGGTGGTGCGGTTGGCGCGGAAGAGGCGGTTCTGGAAGTAGAGCGACACCTCGGGGACGATCGGATGGCCGTCGATGCGGGCGCCGGCGATCTCGATGGCCGTGATGAGGTTTTCGCGGCCGTCGGTGCGCAGCACCCCGATCGGGATCTGGCTCCCGGTGAAGACCACCGGTTTGGAGAGGTTCTCCAGCAGGAAGCTCAGTGCCGAGGCCGAATAGGACATCGTGTCGGTTCCGTGCAGCACGACGAAACCGTCGTAGCGGGCATAGTTGTCGCGGATCAGCTCGGCCAGGGCGATCCAGTGCGACGGTTCGACGTTCGACGAGTCGATCACCGGATTGACCGTGTGGACATCGATGTCGACGTTGAGCCGTTTGAGCGAGGGGAACTCCTCGTAGATGCCGCTGAAGTCGAAGGGCACCAGGGCTCCGGTGGCGGCATCGGTCTTCATGCCGATGGTGCCGCCCGTGTAGATGATCAGAATGGAGGATCGCATATCGTTTTGGGTTCTTGTCCTTTGATTTTCTTGGTTTTTGCGGTCGGGATCCGGTTCCGGTCCGGCGGGGTTGCGGCGGACGGTGTGCCGGCCTGCAGCACTTTGTTTGCCGTCGGAGGGTCGGTCCCGCTTTTCTGCAGCCGTCGGGCCGTTGCGCTTTCCCGGGGAGGGCACGGCGGGGCGGCGGTTGGTTCTACCGGGGCTCTCCGGGGGCAGAGGCCGGCGGCTCCTCGTCGAGCGCCTCCACCAGAAAGCTTACCGGGCGGAAGCCGTCGTTGCACGAGAGCATCGCCGAGGCGGGGTTCTTCATCCAGCCGTCGTAGAAGCCCGTCGCGCCGTGAGCCAGCGCCATGACGAAGGGCGAGAGGGTCTGCCAGGCGCTCTCGCACAGCCCGTCGGGCCGCTGCCGGCCGTCGGTGAGGAACACCTGTCCCGTCTGCAGGTCGCAGGCGTGCTCGATCGGGTTTTCGTAGCGCTCGATCAGATCCTGGTGGCAGACCTTGCGCAATACGGTGATTCTGACGTGTTTCATCTTCCTCGTTTTTGGGTTTTCCGGTTTGGGGGTTCCGCGGCTTCTTCGCTTTCGGATCTCAGGATCCGGGGGCTTCGGCGCCGCCTCCGAAGATCCGTTCGGCATTGGCACTTGTCGCTTCGGCCACCTCTTCGGCGGTGAGCCCCTTCAGTTCGGCCACCTTTTCGCACACGTAGCGCACGTAGGCCGATTCGTTGCGCTCGCCGCGGTGGGGAACCGGTGTCAGATAGGGACAGTCGGTCTCGAGCACCAGGTCGCGCAGCTCCATCTGGCGCACGACGTCGGCGATGCGGCTCTTCTTGAAGGTCACCACGCCGCCGATCCCGAAAACGAATTCGCCGCACGCCTTCAGGGCACGGTAGGTCTCGACGCCGTTCGAGAAGGCGTGGAAGACGCCCCGCACGCCGCGTCCGGCAAAGCGCTGCATCAGCTCGACCGTCTCGGGCCAGGCGTCGCGCGTGTGGACGGCGATCGGAAGGCCGTATTGCAGCGAGAGTTCGATCTGCCGGCCGAAGACCTCGAGCTGCTCCCTGCACCAGTCGCGGCTCCAGTAGAAGTCAAGCCCGATCTCGCCGACGGCGCAGAAGGGTGGAATCCCCTCGGGCGGCATGGCGAGGTAGTGTTCGACGAGCGCCAACTCCTCGCGCCAGCGGGGATTGTCGTTCACCGACGTCGGGTGCAGCCCCATCATCGGGGTGCAGCTCTGCGGATGGCGGCGGCAGAGGTCGAAGAGCCGTTCGTGGCTTTCGGAGTCGATGGCCGGCAGCAGCAGGCGCCGGACGCCGGCCGTCGAGGCCCGTGTGAAGGCCTCTTCGCGGTCCTCGTCGAAGGCCTCGTCGTAGAGGTGTGAATGGGTATCGATCAGATTCATAGCTTCATGTAACGGTTCCCGGGGAGTTGGCGGATGGCTCCCGAGAGTTCGAGCCCGACGAGCAGGGCGGCCAGCTCTCCGGGGTCCAGACCGCTCCGTGCGGCGAGGGTCTCGAGATCGACCGGATCGTCGGTAAAATGGCCGAGCAGTTGCGTTTCGCCGGCCGTCAGCTCCGGAGTCGGGGCGCTCGGGCGGAACGTGGCCGGGTCCTCGCCCAGATCCCACATCAATTCGCGGATGACGTCGTCGGCCGATAGGACGAGCTGCGCCTTCCGGTTGCGGATCAGGTGGTTCGTGCCGGCCGACGAGCGGTCCGTGGCCCGTCCCGGGACAGCCATCACCGTGCGGTTGATGCTGTCGGCACAGTGGGCCGTGAAGAGCGAACCGCCGCTGTCGGGCGATTCGACAACGATGCATCCGGCGCTCAGACCGGCCAGGATGCGGTTGCGGGCGAGGTAGAAGTTTCCCTTCTGTTTCGATTGCGAATGGAGCTCGGTGACCAGGGCACCGCCCTCGGCAAGAATATCACGGGCAACTCCGGCGTGCTGGGCCGGGGAGACACCGGGCAGAGCATTGGCCAGTACGGCCACCGTGGGGACCTTGGCGGCCAGCGCGGCGCGGTGGGCCGCAACGTCGATGCCGAAGGCCAGTCCGCTGACGATGCAGAGTCGCGGGACACGTTCGGCCAGACCGTCGATCAGCCGGCTGCACATGGTTTGGCCATAGGGGGTTGCCTGCCGGGTCCCGACGATCGTCAGGCTGCGTTGCGAGAGGACGCGGCGTTCGCCCATCACATAGAGGACGGCGGGGAAGTCGGGTGTTTCGCGCAGCAGGGGCGGATAGTCCGGATCGGTCGAGGTGATGATCTCGATGTGGTTCCGGCGGCAGTAGGCCATCTCCCTTTCGGCCGGGGCGAATCCCTGTCGGCGCAGGATCTCGCGGGCCAGGTCGGGTCGGATCTCGGCCCGTTGGACGAGTTCGTCGGCCGAAGCGGCGAAGATGCTCCGGGCATCGCCGAAGGTTTCGAGCAGATGCGCGGCGCCTTTCACACCGATTCCGGGCGTCATCTGAAGGGCAATATCCTCGATGGTCATGGTTTGACAGGCAAAATCCGGGAATAAAGGTAACGATTTTTAGGGAATAAAGCGCATTTCGCAGGAAAATGGATGAAAGTTGGCGATAAGTTTTGGAGGGAAAGGAAAAGTTTGTATATTTGCACACCCAAAGCACCGCAGGCCTCGACGATCCGGCCGAGGGGGGATGAGAGAGAAGACGCGAAGAGCGAGCAGGCCAGTTCAAGATCAGGGCTGACCGAACAGGCCGGAGAACAGGATCGAGACAGATGGTTGGGTTTGTTGAAGAGAGCGGTGCTTGAAAGGGAGGGAAAAATGGTCTGATGGCCGAGTGGCTAGGCAAAGGTCTGCAAAACCTTGTACAGCGGTTCGAGTCCGCTTCAGACCTCACAGAAACCGCGTTGTAGATATCTACAACGCGGTTTTCGTTTTGTTTTGTCATACATTTGTCATACGGGGAGGACGGATGATGCTTTTGAAGCTGTTTGCACCTACATCATGAATCGCTCCAACTTGTCTTTCCAACGCCGCCAGTCGGGCATTTCGGTTTCGAGCAGAGTAAAGAAGGCTGCGGTATGGTCGGGATGCAGCAGATGACACATCTCATGTGTAATAACATACTCAATGCAGGGGCGCGGCGCCTTGATGAGTTCCGTATTCAGAATGATTTTCCCCTTGGGAGTGCAACTGCCCCAACGGTTTTCCATCTCCTGAACATAGAGTGAAGTCGGAGCAACCCCGTACCGTGCAAATCGGGAAATGATGGGCTCCGCATACTCGGCAAACTTGAGTTTGGCGTGTTCGCGGTACCAGGATTTCATCAACTCCCGGGCCTTGTCCGGAGAGGTGCATACCACTTCAAAGCAGCGGCCCTTGTAACGGACGCTGTTGGTTTTGCCTTCCGAGACCCGAAGCAGGAACTGCTTTCCCAGATAGTAGTGCGACTCTCCGCTGACATACCGTTTTTCCGGACTCCGAATCCCGAAATCCTTGAAATAGGCCTGCTGCCGAAGAATCCACGGCGCCCGTTTGTGGAGTTTCTGCTCGATAACCTCTTCCGGCGTCCCTTCCGGAGCCAGCAGAACGACCTCGCCGGATGGATATACCTTGATTCCGAGTGTCCGGCGGGCGGAAAAGAGCACGCTGTAGGGAATCGTCTCTTTCCCGTAGACGAATATCTGCTGCATCACCGGAACCATTTTTGAGCCACGTCGACCGCCCGGTCGATGATGGCATCCATGTCGTCGAAGGTCATTGACAGATCATACTTGCGTTTGACCTCGTCAATCAGATAGTCCTCGATGTCGAGCTTCATCATGCCGACCAACCTGTCCTTGAGCGGCCAGTCGACAATGAGCGTCCCCTTCTCGAAGATGTGCTGACGAATGATGGCGTCGATCCGGTTGGCCGTGTCGAGTGCGATTTGCGTCAGGTCGAGCCCCTGTTCGGGCTTTATGACCGACTTGTAGACCTCCAGGCTCAATCCGAAGTAGGCCCGCGCGGCATTGTTATCCTTCAGCACGTCGGGAATCTCGCTGTCGGTATGATTCAGCACCTTGTTCATCAGATCCGTCGCCTGGGTCAGATACTCCGCCTCGTCGATTCGCCCCTGTTCGTACTGCGAAATGGTCTCCTTGAGCATCTGCGAGAACTTCTTGTAGAAGGCCGGGTCGGTATCCATGTTCTCGGTGATGTACTTGGCCGTTCGCGAGGCGATCGTGTCGGCCTTGGCCGCTTTCCCGGAGATCTTCTCCACCTCTTCGGCGAACCGCTCCTTGTCGAAGATGTTCACCAGGTCGGTGATGACCTGCACCTCGCCGCTCTCGATGTGCGTGTCGATCAGCTTCTGAATCTGCCCTTCGTATTGCTTGTAGTCCACCGTGTCGGAGTAGCGCTCCTGCACGGCATTACGGAGCTTCATGAAGAAGGCCAGATCGTGCTTGTACCGTTCGACCTCTTCTTGAGGCGTGTTTTGATGGAATACGATGGACGAAAGCGCTACCTTCAGCGTCCGGGCAAAGGCCCGCAGCTTTTCGTAGAAGAGCGTGCGCCGGTCCTCCTCGCGCAGGACATTGCCGAAGGCCTCGAAGTCGGTCGTGTTGCGCACCTCCTTGAAGAGGTCCCACAACTCGGCATGCTTCTGGGGCAGCTTGGCCACCTCCTCCGAGATGTCCGTATAGGTTCCCTCCAGATCCTCCTTGTCGAAATCGGTGTAGAGCTCCAGCGCCGAATTGAGCGACCCCAATACGCCGTAATAGTCGATGATATACCCGAACTCCTTGTCTTCGCAGACGCGGTTGACGCGGGCGATGGCCTGCAGCAGCGTGTGGTCCTTCAGCTTGCGGTCGAGATAGAGCACCGTGTTGCGGGGTTCGTCGAATCCCGTCAGGAGTTTGTCCACGACGATGATAATCTCCGGCTTGTCGCTGTTCTTGAAGCGATTGATGATGCTTGCCTCGTACTTTTTGGCCGTGCCGTATTCATCCATCATGCGCTTCCAGAAGGCCACCTCTACGTTCGAGGTCTCGCCGAATGCTTCGTCTTCCCCCTCCCGGGTGTCGGGCGAGGTGATGAGCACTTCCGACGAGACGATGCCGATTTCGTCGAGAAACTGCTTGTAGAGAATCGCGATGCGCTTGCGCGGAGCCACCAGCTGTGCCTTGAACTTCGACCCCTGCCAGTTCTCCCGGAAGTGCTGCGAAATGTCCCACGCAATGGCGTAGATGCGCTGCTGCGTCTGGTTGAGCTGGTCCGCACGGCTGAATTTCTTCTTCATGTCGGCCCGCTGGGCGTCGCTCATCCATCCGCAGATCTTGTCGAAATAGCGGTCAATCGTCTCCTCGTGTACCACCTGCGGCACCATGCGCCCCTCATACAACAGCGGCACGACGGCCTTGTCCGCTACGGCCTGATCTACCGTGTAGACCGGCTGGATGATGCCGCCGAACTTCCGGGCCGTGTTCTTCTCCTTCTTCATCAACGGCGTGCCGGTCATGGCGATGAAGCAGGCATTCGGGAGCGTCTTCTCCATCTTGATGCCCATCTCGCCGTACTGGCTGCGGTGGCCCTCGTCGATCAGCACGAAGATGTTGGGGTCGGTCAACGGGGTGCGGATGCCGCGCACGGCCGTCTCGAACTTGTTGATAATCGTCGTGATGACGGCATCGCTCTTGCTGTTGAGCAGTTCGACGAGCTTGCTCCCCGTCGTGGCGTTCTCGACGCGAATCTGACACTTGCGGAACGTCCCCGTGATCTGCCGGTCGAGGTCCGTGCGGTCGGTCACGAGGATGATTTTCGGATTGCGAATCTCCTTGTCGAGGATGATGGCCTGCGCCAGCATCACCATCGTCAGCGACTTGCCGCTCCCCTGCGTGTGCCAGATGACGCCGCCGCGCCGCCGCCCGCCCTCGATGTGGCGGATGCGCCGCATCGTCTGCCGCACGGCAAAATACTGCTGGTAACGCGCCACCTTCTTGATGCCGTCGTCGTAGAGCGTGAAGCCGTACATCAGCTGCAACAGCCGCTCGGGCCGGCAGAGGTTGTAGAGGTATTCGTCCTGCACCGACGGGGTGACCGGCTGTTTGTAGAGCTCCTCGAAGTTGCGGCGCACGTAGCCGAACCGCTCCCCGAAGAGCTTGTCGTCCAGCAGCGGCTCGTTGACCACCCGTTCCAGCTCCTGCCGGTAACGGACCTCCTCCTCGCGGTCGGCGAACTGCTCGCGCCACCGCGCCCAGAACTTTTCGGGCGTGGCCGTCGTGGCGTAACTCCCCTCCTGGCGGTTGATGGCCAGCAGCAGCGTCGAGTAGAGGTACAACGAACGGATGCCGTCGGCCTTCTGGTTGCGGAGGTGCTGCGAAATGGCCTGCTCGATGGAGTCCTTCACGTCGGGACGCTTGCACTCGATGACGCAGAGCGGAATGCCGTTCACGAAGAGGACGATGTCGGGCCGGTAGGTGTCGGTCATCCCCGTGCGGCTGACGGCAAACTCCTCGGTGACGTGGAAGACGTTGTTGCGCGGATTCTTCCAGTCGATGTACTGCATCACGAAGCTCTTGCGGTCGCCGTCGACAATCTGTTCGAGGGTTTTGCCCGAGGTGAGCAGGTCGTAGACCGTCTGCGAAGCCTCCATAAACCCTTCGTCCATCGGGATGTTGCGCAGGGCGTCGATTCCGGCGGTGATGTTCTGCTCGGAGAATACGGTGGTGCGCACCGAGCTGACCTGCACGACGTTGATGGCGGCGAGCTGTTTGCGCAGCACGGGTTCGAGCAGCACGTTGGCGAGATTTCCGCCGCGCAGGGCCAGCGCCTCATCGGGTGTGAGGTATGTGTACCCGAGCTTTTCGAGCATCAGCAGCGCGGGGATCTGGCTGATATGGTCTTCTTTGAAGGAGATGGGCATGGTTGGCGTCGATTTAGAAGTAAGCGATTCGTTTTTTGCCGGAGAGGAGTTGTTGCATCAGGCCGCGTTTCTGACGGCGGAGGCGTTCGAGCTTCTCTTTGGCCAGCTCAATCTCGCGGTCGGCCGCGGTCAACACCTCCGCAATGGCGGTTTGCTCTTGATAGGAGGGAATCATGAATTTAGGGGACTTCTATAAATTAAATCCCTGATTATAAGTTGCATAAGCGGATAAAATG